>JABAOF010006114.1_pt3 | contig 70064 bp, 54 predicted proteins | sample 7062171 | NCBI WGS metagenome assembly JABAOF01 (sample SAMN14538628, study PRJNA623070) | marine sediment metagenome | biome: marine biome [ENVO:00000428]; feature: marine pelagic biome [ENVO:01000023]; material: deep marine sediment [ENVO:00002113] | place: India: Gulf of Khambhat ...
TGCAGCTATGATCCTGAGACGAAGAGCGGCGGGGCTAAAGCCTCGCGTAAGGTCAAGGGTACTCTTCACTGGGTTTCTGCTAATCATGCTGTCGAAGCCGAAGTGCGGCTGTATGATCACCTTTTCCTCAAAGCAGACCCGGATGACGTGGAAAAAGGTTCCGATTTCCAAGCTAATTTGAATCCGAACTCTTTGGAGACGTTGACCTCGTGTAAGCTTGAGCCGTCTTTGGCGAGCGCAAAGCCAAAAGACCGCTTTCAATTCTTGAGGTTGGGCTACTTCTGTGTTGATCCCGATTCGTCGAATAAAAGACTCATCTTCAATCGGACAGTCTCGTTGCACGATACCTGGGCCAAGATCGAAAAGGCGCAACAGAAGAAGTGAGGCAAGAATCGGAGCCGCTACCCTGTGACTCCAAGAGCCTCCACCTTGGGTCATCAGCGGCTTGCAGAGGAAATCAAGGCGGAGAGAAACGTCTTGACAAAAATAATGATCAGGCATATACGTATTAACATATGTGGATATGACGGACGGGAATAATCCCGGCTGAAACGTCTGGGTGACCGGAACTATGGACCAGAAAACATTCAGCAGATACTTCAAGGCCTTCGGAGATCCTACCCGAAGACGGATCTTGCACCTCTTGTCATCCAAGGAGATGACAGTAAACGAGATAGTCAAGGCGGTGGGCCTATCCCAACCGACGGTCAGCCGGCATCTGGCTATACTCAGGGACGCCGGAATAACCACCGACCGCCGCGACGGGCAAAAGGTGTATTACAGCCTGAACAAGAAGGCCGTAGCAAACTGCTGTGTCTGCTTCTGTGACGATCTTAAGATCAAGGGACCGGTTGCCAAGGGGCGCAAAAAAAGATAAAAGACGAAATTTTTTTTGAAACAAATATAGGAATATTTACATATAACTATATGGACATGGCAGAACGAGAGGAGGTGAAGCTGGTGGAAAAGGAACGCGGAAAGATCACATTTACCGAGACCGACGAAGGTTTCCGAATCGAAGTAACCGGGAAGGATCTGAAGGAGTGGTTTTCCTGCTGCTGCATGCCAATGTTCAAGCAAGCCGGAAAAGCCCAATCAGAGTGCTGCCCCTCCGGTGAGGAAAAGAAGTAGGCGTCGAAAGGTATAGGGAACCCAGACGGGTTCTGTTAGAGGAAACGCCAACCAGGAGGGTGTCATGAAACGATTCATGGTTCCCAGGGTTGCTCATTGCAGCAGCGGCTGCAGTAGCATGTCCCGGGTATGACGCAAAACTGCCCCGATGGCTATCTCACCTTTGAAATACCAGCGACACACTCTCTCAAATCCCGGGGCCAATCCCCGGGATTTGAGAAGACAAAAAGATCGATCAGCGCCCCAATGGCGCCTACTTCCCGTGCTGCCCAGAGGCTATCCGGCGGAATTTTAAGAATGAAAGCGTGAAAAGTGATGCTGTTGAATAAGATATGATGATATGCACATGTGTCTATATGTACTTATGAAGGCCAGTTCACCAATCCACGTGGCTGGTAAAAGAGTAAAGGAGACATTCTGCTCTCCCATATCGCTGTGTGCAGCGTCCCGGTGAGCAGAAGGAACGGTCCCATCCCCTGCCACATGGCGACGGACCGAGGTGCCGTCATCTACCAGGGGAGGACACGAAAGGCGGTGGAAACCTATGCCCAAAACTTCACGCCGATGTGACCCGATACCGGCGCAGGACTGCTTGGATTTCAAGTGCAAGAGAGCTTGCACGTATTCAAAGCCCCCTCGTACGCAACTGGACACCAGCGGTTCCATACTGCTTATAACGGGCAGCGAATTTTTGGCATTTGGGCAAGTGATTCTGAAATGACTCGGATGGATGTCACCCGGAATGGCATACCCGCGGGCCAGTTAGCCGACTGCCCGGCGGCCAACGATCATCTTTAGCTAACTAAACAAGGAGGAGCAAGGTGAAAACTAAATCCATGATTTTCATTACGACAATCCTATCGCTTTTCGTTCTGGTGGAAGGGGTTTCCGGCGGTGAGGGTAGTGACGCTTTCCGTCCGGTTTATCATCCTACTTTAGAGGTGACAAAGACCCCCGGATACATCAAGATCGATGGCTACCTAAATGATCCGGGGTGGTCCGGATCGGCCAGAGCGGAAAACTTCGTGGAAAACAGCCCTGGCGACCAGGTCAAACCTGAGGTGGAAACGCAGGCCCTCATCACCTACGATGACGACAGGCTTTATGTAGCTTTCATATGCCATGAGAACCCTACTACTATCCGGGCTGCGCTTTGCGAGCGGGACCGGTTGTGGACCAATCAAGATATGGTGGGCTTTTTCATCGATACCTATGGCGACGCCTCTTGGGCATACACCCTCAACGTCAACCCCTACGGAGTGCAGATGGACGCTCTGTGGTCGCCCACCACCGGTGAAGACGGAAGTTATGACCTGATCTGGGAGTCGGCGGCTCAGATCACCGATTCCGGGTATCAGGTGGAAATGGCAATCCCCTTTTCCAGCCTGCGCTTCCCCAACCAAGCCCAGCAGATCTGGAAGGTCGACTTCTACCGTCATCGTTATCGCGAAAGTCATTACGAGTATTCTTGGGCGGCATATGATCGCGATGAACCGTGCTGGCCCTGCCAGTGGGGAACCGTCTCCGGTATCGAAAACGTCCAGCCGGGGAAAGGAATCGAGCTGCTTCCCTCGGTGATGGCCTTCCAATCGGGTGACTTGACCGGGGCGGGCACGACGGAACGTCCTTATGATTTTGTGAACCATGATCCCGACGGCGAAGCATCCGTTGGCGCCAAGTACGCCATCACCTCCAACGTCATCGCCGAAGCAACATACAATCCGGATTTCAGCCAGGTCGAATCTGACGCTGCCCAGATCGACGTTAATACCAGTTTTGCCCTCTTCTATCCAGAGCGAAGGCCGTTCTTTCAGGAGGGGAGCGACCTGTTCCGTACCTGGGTTAACCTATTCTACACCCGCACTATCAATGATCCGCAGTTCGCCGGAAAAGCAACGGCCCGCATCGATCGCGCCAGCATAGCCCATGTTGTGGCCCGGGACGAGCACAGCCCCATAATAGTACCTTTCGAAGAGAGCAGCGCCTATCTGCTGGCCGGCAAGAGCATTTCGAATATCTTCAGGTACAGACAGGGATTTGGCACCGATTCGCATGTAGGATTGCTTGCGACCGATCGCCGTCTGGAGGGTGGAGGATCGGGCACGCTTCTGAATCTCGACAGCCAACTGCTCCTTCACCGAAACTTCAGGCTTCAGTTTCAGCTCATCGGCAGCCATACGGTGGAATCGGATGACAGCCGGCTCACCTCCCAAATAAACCAGGCCATGGACATTGGATTGATTGACTCCACCTTCGATTCTGGATCCCACACCTCGGCATACGACGGCGAGTCATACTCGGGCCACGCTGTTATTCTCATCTTGAGAGAACGGTCGCGCCATTTCAGCCTCGATGCCACCTACCAGGAATTGAGTCCTACCTTTCGAGCCGATAACGGATTCCAGACCTACAATAACCGCCGGCAGACGGACCTGGCTGTCGGCTACACACATTATTTTGACAATGCCTTTGTTGACCGGGCCAATCCTCATGTCCAAGTGGGCACGGTGTGGAATTTCGAGGGACAGAAGAAGGATCAATACGTGTGGTTTAACGTACATACATATCTAAAGGTGGCACAGATTTATCTTCGCACGATGCACATGAGAAGTGCCGAGAGGTTCGGCGGAGTACAATATGACAATATCTGGACCTGGCAACAAAGCGGAAGCGCCAGTTTGGGTAATCTGCTGGATTTCGGCGGATCGATAGTCTACGCCCGCAACATAGCCCGTCGGCTGCTCGTTCCGAGCAAGGAGACCATGCTTTCTCTTTGGGCCAATCTCAAGCCTCTGGACAGACTGCTGGTTGAAACCCGGTATGACTTCCACAACTCCTATCACGGCAAGACCGGTGAGAAGCTTTTCGAGGGGTACATTGCGAGAACACGACTGAACTTTCAGATGACCCCGGAGCTATCGTTGCGACTTGTCGTGCAGTACAACGACTTCTACCGCACCTGGGATATAGATCCCCTTTTGACCTACCGGCTCAGCCCGTTTTCGGTCCTGTACTTAGGGTCTGCTTATGAATACTGCCGATTTGACTGCCTTGGCGATGACGGAACCGAGCAGGCGACCAGGATGACATCGCGGCAGTTCTTCATGAAGCTGCAGTATCTTTTTCAGATTTGACCGACAGAAAAACCGCTTGCCCGCGCCCGAGGGAAAACAATCGTCCCACCGGGCTATCGATGGATCTTGTTTCGGTCTGATAGGGTGTCCAAGAGATGGCGTGCAGCGCCAGTCCGATTTGACTGGCCAGATGCCTGGAAGTTGGAATGACCTCGAAGGAGCGGACCACTTTGCGGGCGGCCATGTCTTTGTGCAATCATTTAAGCTGTTTCAGCCACAACGCATTCTCCGGGCTTTACCGGAATCAGGGATCACGACCCAAACAACACAAAACCAATCTGCGTTTATACGTGACTGTGGGTCTTATGATCCACAAGCTATCCATTCCAGGGAGACTTCTGTTAATCCCTCGCTGCGGTTAGGCTTAATAAGATGGCGCCGCCGGCTTCTCCGAGAATCGCATTGGCGCATGAGCGAGTAAGGAGGACTGACCATGAATTACAATTTCTCAGGTGTGTCCAACCGGATTTTTCGTTCTGAAATCAGAGAGATACTGAAATGGACCCGGAAACCCGGAGTGATCTCGTTTGGCGGGGGCTTGCCCGACGCCGCACTTTTCCCTATCCAAGACATAATCGACATCACGCGGGAGGTCTTGGAAAGGAAGGGGTATCTGGCCTTGCAGTACGGCCCCACGCCCGGCGAGAACGAATTCCTGGAAGCTTTGATCTCGCATATGGCCGAGTTTGGCGAGAAGGCCACCAGAGATCAAATGTGCGTCGCCTCTTCTTCTCAGCAGGGACTGGATATGCTCGCCCTCCTCTTCGTGGACGGAGGTGCCCCCATAGTTATGGAGTTGCCGTCCTACCTTGGCGGAATACGGGCTTTCAGTCGCTCGGGTGCTGACATGCGGGGAGTGCAGATGGATGATGACGGCATGGACACCGACCATCTCCAGAAAATACTGGGTGAATTGCACAGACAGGGCAAAGATCCGCGCTTCATCTACGTCATCCCCGATTTTCAGAATCCCTCTGGCATTACCATGTCGCTCAATCGCAGGAAAAAGCTCATTCAAATAGCCCGGCAGAGGGAGATTCCGATCGTCGAGGATTCTCCTTATCGTGAACTCAGCTTCACCGGCAAGGTGCTGCCCAGCCTATGGACGCTGTCAGACGGTGAGGGCGTGATACAGCTGAGGACCTTTTCCAAGATCCTTTTCCCCGGCATGAGAGTGGGATGGATCGTTGCCCATAAGACCATTATCGACAAGATCATCATGCTCAAGCAGTCGGTTGATCTCTGCACGCCTTCCTTCAGCCAGCCGATTCTGGCCGAGTACATCAAACAAGGTAAGATGAGGCGATCGATTGAGAACGCGATTGAATGCTACAAGCCCAAGCTGAAGGCTATGCTGGATGCGCTGGGGAAGTACATGCCCGAGGAAGTTAAGTGGTCCATGCCGACCGGGGGCATGTTCTTGTGGTTGACACTTCCTGAGAGGATTGACACCAAAGACATATTCATGACTGCTATTGAACACGACGTTGCTTATGTGATCGGCCGTCCCTTCCACTGTGACCGTTCGGGCGGCAACACCATGAGATTGAACTACTCGTTCCCCTCTGTTGAACAGATTGAAAAGGGGATCCAGCGGCTCTCTGGAGCCATAAAAGCTGTGCTTTAAACAGAATGGGCCAGCGGCGCGCTGGGCCCCGACCTCTACCCTCTTGGAACTTATCTGGTTCTTCAAGGGCGTTGTGCTGAGGGTGTCGGGTCTTCCACCCGCACACAGGTGTGAATACAAAAAGGGGCAGGCTCTCTTGGAGCCTGCCCGTGCAAAGCAGGTCGCTTTCCTAAGGAAAACCTGGAGATACCGTTTGTGGTTAGTTGCTAAGGTCTTCCGAAATCGGATAGAAACGAAGCTGGGCCAATTTCAGCCCATGATTGTCGTAATCCCAGAAGTACTGATAGGCCTCGTCATCAAAGAGGCCCACGCGTGTATCGGGGATTCCATCGTAGTCTGTATCGACCCAGAGGGTCAGGAGCTTCTTGCTCACATCTTGGAACTTAGACCGCCCGCGGCTGCGCACTAACCTGAGGGTGTCACCGGAGCAGACCACCTCGCCGTATTCATCTTCATAGCAGGCGGTGGTGTAGCTCCATCCCCCAGGGGTTCCAAGGGCACGGGCATAGACCACGTACGTGGTGACCAAGTCGTCCTCCGGGAAGGGATCGGGCAGCTGAAATTTGCCGCCATTCCCATCCGTGGCATTGGCATCCAAGACCTGGAAATCGTCCCCTTCTGCCAGCAGAATTTTCGATTTGCCCCACAATTTGACGAATATCCTGTGGCCCTGGTTACCCTCCATGTCAGCTGTCTTATCCTTGGGAACTCCGATGATGTTCAAGTTATAATGAGGACCGTGCGGACCGCCATGTCCTGGCGATAGCGCCGCAAAGGTTGGATTCTCTGCCCGAACAGCCGAGTAAGGAGCAATCAATTCGCTCGCGGTCAGCATCAGCACACCCGCGCAAACCATAGCTACAAAGAGATAAACGGGGGGCTTTCTCATTTCCACTTCCTCCTTTCGTCCCCTTTGAGTCGACCTGCTTTGCTAATGCTTTCAGGGAAAAATCCGCTTGTGAAGCAGCTGGATGATCGGTTCTCACCTCCTTCGGACCAGCCTGTCAGCGGATTAAGCCTCTCAAGCGGCTGGAAAGAGCCTTTTATTCCAGGTCTCTTCTCAGAAGGAACCTAACTCCGCAGGAGCGTCTAGGGTCTCAGATAATAGGATCGGCTCGTGCAAACCGGAAATTTAATCTTTTTGGCTGATAGTGGATGTTCCCGGCCAGGAACAGCATCTCGCAGCGGGTCAATCGCGGCTGCTGTGAAGGCGTGGGGTGCTGCAAGCCGTAAGCAAGCAGGTCAGGAGCCCTGAGTTTCTGACCCTAAGGGAGGTGCTTCTTCTGCTGCATCGAAGTTGATAAGCTCGACTATGTCAGGCATGAAAGCCATCGGCACAAAGCACAGGAGGGTTATGGAGAAGCAGCCTGAGATCAGCAGACGCACCGATATGAACTCAGCCAGCACCCCTCCGATGGCAAACGCAGCGGGAATCAGCCCTGCCGACAAGGTTTCCAACAGCCCGAACACTTTGCCTCTTTTGTCCTGAGGCACGGTAAGCTGGAGAATGGACCAAAACAGAGCGTTGAGGATGGCGTTGGTTACTCCGGCGACTATGGCCAGAGCCAACATTACTGGAAAAAACAGATATACGGGAATGAATATGGTCGCGACTGAAAAAACGACACCGCACCAGTAAAAGACAAAAAAGCGATCGGAGGGTCTTATGTTTACAACCGAGGTCAAAATAAATCCAACAAAAGCGCCTCCGGAGAATGATCCGATCAAGAGACCATACAGACCCGCTCCCAGATGCTCCGTTCGCTGAAACAGCGGAAGCAATAACATTATGCCCATACTCGCAAAGAAATTGAGCACGGAGGCTATGAACATGATGTACTTTATTCCTTTGTGATTCCAGACAAAAGAGAGGCCAGACTTCAAATCTTCAAAGAAGTGAAACTCCGCTTTCTTATGTGAGACGCGCGGGATTTTCACAAAGATCTCGCTGATGGCAGACAGGATGTAGGAAATACCGTTAAACAGAAACATCAAAGGAGCTCCCAGCATCTGATACAGGAAACCGCCGGCTGAGCTTCCGGCAACGCTGGCGCCGGTGGACACCAGCGCAAAGGCGGAGTTGGCTTTTACGATCTGGCTTTTCGGTACGAGGTCCGGGATGGAGGAAGCAACCGCGGGACCAAAAAAAGCTCCGCAGATCCCCAGCACGACTCCGGCGACAAAAACCATCCATATCTGGATAACGTCGGTAATGGCTGCGATACCCACTAAGACAACAAACATTCCCCGGATCAGATCCATAAACACTATGAGCCACTTTCTATCGCTGCGGTCCACCCAGACTCCGGCAAACGGAGCAACGATGACCCGAGGAAGGAGAGTTATGGCCATTACGGTACCCATCAGCGCGGTGGAACCGGTGACAGCCAGAATCCAGAATCCCAAGGCTATCTCGTAGGCCATATCGCCCACCATGGAAACCAGCTTTCCCTGCCAGAGCAGGAAGAAATTCAGGTTCCACAGTTTCGTCTCGCTTTTTTCAACCATGAGTATGGTGGGATTGATGGTGGCGTAATGTCACTCGAACTTTCGGTTAATCGACGCAGATTTGCACAAACGAGCGCGGAGCTTGGTCAAAAACGCACCACATCGGGAAGGAAGCTGGAGGCCATAGCGCTAGTGCCTGCTCGCAAGAGTGTGAACCGGTTTGATGAAAGAGGCGGACAGAGATCTCTTTGACGGCGTCGGGAGGGGGTAGTAGCGCGCCGCTTTTGACCTTCCTCTTGTGAACCGTGTTCGGGAATCTTCTCCTATTCCGGATCAGTCGTTCCCGGCTCATTCATCGGGTAAGAACAAAATTGAAGAAGGCCACTTGGTTTGCAGTTCAACAATCCACCTCTTGACCAGCTTTCTTCGGTCCACGTTCTCTGTTTTCACCAGAAGGCCTGCGCGTTGCGCGCCTGTACGCATTTTCTGCAGGATACCAAGGTGCTTGCAGGCCGCAGGCTGGTCGCATTCGCTGCAGTCGTTTATCTTCCTGTTTGAGGCACAGATTCGTATCTCACAGTTTGGCCTGCCATCACCCTTCAGGCATCCTTGACATAAAGGCATGGCTTGTATCGATCCAAGTCCCTTCATGAATTGCTTGAAATCGAAGTCTTTAGGACCCCACTCTTCCAGACCATGGGCTTTGGTGATCTGTTCATACTTTTTCGTTAGTTCCCTCAAGGCTCCGTTGCCTACCATACAACTGCCGCACCAGATTCCACAAAAACCGATTTGATCTTTGACGTTTTCAAAAGGCTTATCTGCCAAAGCACATGTCTCCTTGAAGTCTCGCTGACCGTGCCTGCCTCAACAGTACCTAAGAAACCGTCGAGTCTGAGTTCTCTGCGTTCTAAAACGACCAGTTAACGATGGGAAAGACCGGAAATTGCCCTTCTTGCCGGATGATGTTCACCAGTCCTATCTGCAAACCTTTTGCGCTTCTGGCATAGTTCACCAGTCCCAACTGGAATCCGCTCATGTAATGTGCGTAGTTGACGAGCCCCTACTGGAATCCCTCGAAGTTGCGCTTGGTGATGTTGACCCCGCAATTCTGCCATCCCAAAAAGTCGGAATCGTTGATGCCCACCAGGGCATGCTGCAGCCCCATGGACTTCCCAGAGGTGGTATGATTCACCAGCCCAATGTCTAAGCCCGACACCGATGCGTTCCGGCCATAAAGCAGGTTCAGTCGCACGCCGGTAATGCGGTAATCTTCCGAGAAGATCTGGATCGGCGTCACCAGAGACAACTGAATGGGCCGAGTCTCCTGCCCCTGAACCGGGGTCGAGAACAGTGCGCACACAACGACAGCCAGTGCCATTATACTACCAGGCTTCCTCGCCATTTTCCGCTCTCCTTTCTGCAGACAAAGGCTGAGAGGCAGGTCGACAAACAGGGCTTTTGATCTGACCTCTCAGAGTGTTCACCTTCAGGTGAAGTTGTCAAATGTTATCCGCGTCATGACGTTAGGCGGCAATGAAGTCATAGATTCCGCCCCGGCGAAGCTTCGCAGTCCAATGTTCCCTAAGACTGGCTATCACTCAAGCTTGGCTCGAACGAACTCAACTGCTTTCCTAATTCTGCTTGTCACTTCCTCCCTGCCCAGAAGCTCCAAAAGATCAAAAAGCGGCGGTCCGGCTGAGGTTCCGGTCGTGGCGAGACGAACAGGATGAATTAGAGTGGCTGGCTTTATCCCCATCTCCTCGGCAAGTCCTCGAAGCGCTCCCTCTATCTCGGGCTTTTGGAAGCTATCCAAAGCGGACAAACGATCACGATACGCACGCAATCTGTCTGCAGCTTCAGGCGAGTCGAAATGCTTCTTCGCGGCTTTCTCCTCATATTTGTAATCAAACTTGAAGAAGTATTTGCCCTTCTCGGCGAACTCTTTGAGAGTTTTGGCTCTCACCTTGAACAAGGAGATGTATTTCAAAAGCCACTCTCTTTTCTGTTTCGCTGTCTCGCCTGTAATCAGATTCTCTTTAACCAGAAAAGGAATGACCAGCTCCAGAAGCTTCTCGTCTTCCGTAGCGCGGATATATTCCCCGTTCATCCACTCCAACTTTTCTTTATCGAAGATCGGATTGGAGGGATTCACCCCTTCAAGGGTGAACAACTCAATCATTTGATCTGGGGAAAGTATCTCCCTATCATCTTTCGGCGACCAGCCCAGAAGAGCGAGGAAATTAACAAAAGCCTCGCGCAAGAAGCCTTGTTCCTTATACTCCATAACAGAGACCGCGCCGTGCCTTTTGGAGATCTTGGCTTTATCTTTTCCCAGAATCAAAGGGATATGGACGAACTCCGGAGCAGTCAAGCCCAAGGCCTGGTAAATCAAGACCTGTTTAAAAGTGTTGGCTATGTGGTCATTTCCCCTGATCACGTGAGATATCCTCATATCGATGTCGTCCACCACGCAAGCGAAGTTATAAGTGGGAGTGCCGTCTGACCGGAGGATGATCAAATCATCTAGCTCCTGGTTGTTCTTCCTGAGCTCCCCGTAAACCAGATCAGAGAAGAGTGTTTCCCCTTCCGAGACGAAAAGCCTGATCGCCTTTGGAATTCCCTGTTTTATCTTTCCATCTCTTTCAGTCTCTGAAAGCCTTAAGCAGGTTCTATTGTATTTCACTTCAGCTTTGGCAGCTAGCGCCTTTTTTCTCTTCTCTTCCAGTTCCTCCGGAGTACAAAAGCACCAGTAGCCTTTCCCCTTCTGCAGGAGCTTTTGGGCATACTGCTGATAAAGCTCTGTTCTCTGGGACTGGTAGTACGGCCCCTCGTCCCAGTCCAGACCCAGCCATTTTATGCTCTCGAGAATGGCGTCGATCATCTCGGGACTGGAGCGGGATGGGTCGGTGTCCTCAATTCTTAGGATGAACTTTCCTTTGTGATGGCGAGCGAAAAGCCAGTTGTAGATGGTGGTTCTGGCGGTGCCCACGTGAAGGAAACCGGACGGGCTGGGAGCCATCCGGACACGTACCTCACTCATATCTCTGTCTTCCTAACATCCCCTCCGATTCAGCTTCGGACGCTTGCAAAGGCTGTATCGCAACTTTAGCCTTTTCCGACTCCAGGTGAAATTTGACTCCTCCCATTCCCCTGGCCAGCAGATTGTAGATGGCCGTGAAGATAGCTGTAACCACGGCGCTTACCACGGCGTAGAAGAGCACCATAAAGAAAATCGTAATGATGCCCACGGCTCCGGTCAGACCCGGCATAGCCCCGAATTCGCCGCCCATCTGGCTTAGTAAGCCGCCTATCATGGCCAGCATCATGGCGTACAGGATTCCGGCCAGCAAGCCAAAGATGCCGCCCAGGATGAATGCGATTTTCACCACAGACCAGACATCGATCCTCTTTATCTCGTAAGTCATATCCCTCCCTCTCGTTTTGAGTTCCTATGTTCTATCGGAGCAGAATCGTTCACACATTAGTCTCGTGATGCTTGGATTATACAAAATGCTACCAGTGATGGCAAGAAGTTTCCTGGAAAGGTGGGAAATTATAGAAAACGGGGCGGGCATTTCTGCCCGCCCCAAGCGCTCAGGTTGGCGACCAGCCCCTCATTTCTTTTTCTTCTTCAACTCTTTCAAAGTGTTTTTGTATTCTTTGCTTTCGGGATCAAGGTGCACGGCTTTCTCGGTCTCGGCGATGGCCAGATCCACCTTTCCCTGAAGGTCGTATACCATGCCCAGTCGCCAGTGCGCCGCGGCCAAGCTGGGACCACCGAATCGTGGTTCGAATTGCAGATATTGTTTGAAACACCTCTCTGCTTTGTCCAGACTGTCTTCTGCGAAAATGTAGCTTCGGCCCACTTGATAGAGCGCACGCAATTCATCCGGGTTCTCTTGGAAAAGCTTGTCGAAAAGCTCCGCCGCCTGGTGGTGTTTTCCCCTCCCCTGCAAAAAGTCGCCCAATAAGTAGGTGGCGTCATGATGCTTGGTGGTGTCCAACCTGACAGCTTCTCTGTAATATTTCTCGGCCTTGATGGTGTCCTTTTGAAATTGCCAGTAATAACCCCAGGCTATGGCCCCGTAAAGGGAATCCTGTTGTTGGATGATCTTGGCATGCTCCAGCGCTTTCTCCTTACCTCCACCTGCAATTCCCGGAGCCGTTAGTAAATATTGTGCCAGTTGCAGGCGAGCCTGCACACTGGTGGGAGCCAGGTCCACCGCTTTCACGAATTCGTTCTTGGCTCTCTTGGCCCGAAACAGAGCCTTCAACTTGTTGCCCCTTTGTGCCTGCATTCCATGAGCTATTCCCAGCCAGAGATGGTAATCCGAAACCGAATCATCCAGCTTGACTGCTTCCTTGCCGTACTTGATGCCGCCATCATGATCGCCCAGCATAACGGAGACCTTACTCAGCAGGAAATTGACTTCAGCATTCTCGGGTTCGTTTTCCACCAGTTGCAAAAGAACCTCTTTTGCCTGTTCGATCTCTTCCTCCTGTATGAGTCTTTTCCCCTCCTCCAGAGTATAGTTCTCCGCACGAGTGATATCTGCAAGAGGGAAAAAGCTTAAGCAGAAGATGAAAATCAGATTGCAAAATCTCCAACCAGGCGAGAATGATTGCATGTGTTCCTCCTTTGGATTCCTTTTAGCTTTCTATACGGGTTGTGCTGTTGGATTGTTCCGGGAACGATTCTAATCCAGGAGCTCAACCAGTTTTTCTATTTCGTCTGTGGTATTATAAAAGTGCGGAGCCACTCGTATGCTCCCTTCCCGGCAGCTGACAATTATGTTGTTTGCGCGCAGTTTCCTGTGTAGGGTCTTTGCGTCTTCCGCCGAGAAGGAAAGTATGGAAGATCGATGGTCAGGATCAAGAGAGCTCGTGATGCGGTAATTCTTTTCCTTCAGGTGTGCGATCAGGAGATCAAGCAATTCCAGATTGTGCTTTTCGATATTCTCTATCCCTATCTCTGAGAGCAACTGCAACGATGAATGCATTGTCCAGATAGCCGAGTAAGGATAGGTTCCTATCTCGAATTTGCGAGCAGAGGGGAAGGGCTCGAGGTCAAATCTTAGAAGATCCGAGAAATTCAGTTTCCAATCCACCCCCAGCCAGCCAAAAAAGCAGGGACTCACTTTATCTTTAGCTTCAGACGAAAGGTAGAAGAAGCCTGCGCCCAGCGAAGAGAGGAGCCATTTCTGAGCACCGCAGGCCAGCAGGTCAATTTTGCACTCTTTGACATCCAGGTCTACATTCCCGATCCCCTGAATCCCGTCTACCGCAAAGAAGATATCTTTCTCCTCGCAAATTCTTCCGATGGTTCTTAGATCGATTTTGAATCCGTTGAAGAACTGGACGAAACTCAACGAAAGAACTTTGGTCTTTGGATCAATGGCTTCTAGCAAGTAGTCAACATCGAAACATCTGTTGTTACTGAGAACGAAGTCCACGACGACGCCCTTTTGTCTGAGGTTTGTCCAGGGATATGTGTTCGCGGGGAATTCGACGTCGGAAAGCAACACTCTGTCTCCCGGATTCAAGTCCAGACCCCAGGCGGCCACGTTCAGCCCGTATGAGGTATTGGTTGCAAACGCGATCTCTTCAGGCTTGGCTTTGATCATCCCTGCGACCAGTACTCTGATTTCATCCAGCTTCTCGAACGCAACCTTATCCAGATCTTTCAGCTTTTCCAATCTCAAATGCTTGTAGTAGTCTTCGGTGGCTTCCCAGCTTCTCTGGGGCAGCGGCCCGAAGCTGGCATGGTTGAGATACGTGATCTTGTCGGTGAAAGGGAATTCCTTTCGGTATTTGGATAAATCAGAGTTAGCTGATTTCACAGTATCTTCACCTCTTAATTGTTTCAATTGACCTCACCCTCTTGGTCCCTCGACTGCACTTCGTGGAGAGGGGGACAAAGGAGGAGAGGTAAGACTTTAAGAGCATAAAAACTACGCCCAGAGGGATTCGAACCCCCAACCGTCTGATCCGTAGTCAGGCGCTCTATCCAGTTGAGCTATGGGCGCAGGTCTTCATTCTTTCTACGCTACGAATATATACAAGATTTCAACTGAAGGAAAGAGAATTTTAGGGGGGCAAAAAGGGGTGGAGCTGAAGCTCCACCTCTACATGTTCTTCTGAAAGTGGGGACAAATTATCTATAGCCGTGCAACCTGATCTCTCCTGTCGCCCGTTGATATCATCAAGATCGGCGTCTTCAGCTGCTTGGAGATGAAATCCACGTAACGTCTCGTTTCATCCGGCAACTTCTTGAAGCTGGTTATGCCTTTAGTTATCCTCTGCCAGCCCGGGAACTCCCTGTAGATCGGTCGGCAACTTTCCAAAACATGCAGATCCGGCAGGAATTCGCTCAGAGTCTTTCCCCTGTACCTGTATCCAACACATACTTTGATCTTATCTATCCCATCCAGTACATCCAATTTGGTTACAACCATCTTAGACACGCCGTTTATCCTGAATGAATACTTAAGTTGCACCAAGTCCAGCCACCCGCATCTTCGAGGTCTGCCGGTGGTGGCGCCAAACTCGTTCCCTTTCTCCCGCAAAAGCTCTCCCAGTCCTTCTTTCTCCTCGGTGGGGAAAGGACCCGAGCCCACCCGGGTGGTATACGATTTGACCACTCCTATCACCTCACCGATTAAGGTTGGGCTTATCCCCAATCCCGTGCAGACCCCGCCGATGGTGGTACTAGAAGAAGTACAATAAGGATAGGTCCCAAAATCCACATCCAGCAGGGTTCCCTGTGATCCTTCAAAGAGTACGCGTTTGCCCCTCCTTGTGGACTCATCCAGAAACAGCCCCACGTCAGTTAAAAGGGGTTTTACCTTCCTTCTTAGTTTCAAAACATCCAGGCACTTGTTCCTCAAGGAAATCAGTTCATGTTCCGGCAGAAGCGAAAGAAGTCCTTCCTTGAGTCTCAAATTCCACTCCACTCTTTGCCCGAAAATTTGAGGAGTTAAAAGATCGGCCATCCGGATTCCGCATCGGGCGGCTTTGTCTCTGTAAGCCGGCCCAATTCCTCTAAGCGTTGTGCCGATCCTAAGCTTCCCTCTTGCCTCCTCCTCGAGTCTTTCTATCACCTTGTGGTAAGGCATGACCAGATGTGCATTCGGACTTATCAGAAGTCGTTTTTGATAAGTTATTTTTCTTTTCTTCAGTTCCTCCAGTTCGGAGAAAAGATGTTCCAAGTCTACCACCATCCCGTTTCCTATCACACAGATTTTGCGCTTGTGCAGAATGCCGGTGGGGACCAAATGCAGTATGAATTTCTCTTTGTCTATGACCACTGTGTGACCCGCGTTTGCTCCCCCGGAATACCGGGCTACGATGTCAGCTTCGCGGGTGAGTATGTCAACGATCTTTCCCTTGCCTTCGTCTCCCCACTGGGTTCCAACCACTAGTCGATTAGGCATTTCTAACCTCCACCATGTGCATGCAATCTCGAGCCCGCGCTTTTATTCTTCAGTCACCTTTTGAATCCAATTAAGTATTCTATTCTTTCCCTCCCCAGTTTTGGCTGAAAAAGGGACCAGTGAACCCGCGTCCAACCTCAGAACCTGGCATGAGTTCCTGATACTTTCTGACAGCGCTGACCGGGAGAGCTTGTCCGATTTGGTCAAAACGATGAGCTTTCGCTTGCGGTAAAAATCAAGCCACTCCACCAGCTGCATGTCCGGCTCCAAGGGTCCGCGTCTTGAATCCACCAACAAGACGGTGCCTTTCAGATTTTTCCTGTCCTTCAGATACTCCTCGACAAGTCTCCCCCAGCTTTTGCGCATGGATTTAGAGATCCTGGCATAGCCGTATCCGGGAAGATCAACAAAGTAAAGACTTTTGTTTATCAGAAAGAAGCTGATCAACCTGGTCTTGCCCGGGGTGGAGCTGGTCTTCGCCAGGTTCTTCACGTTTACCAATAGGTTCAAAGCGGATGACTTTCCCACGTTTGAGCGGCCCGCAAATGCTATTTCCGGCAACTGATCTCTCGGGAGACTGTTCAGATCAAAGACAGTCTTGGCGTAGCTGGCGCTTTTTATTCTGAAAGACATGTCCCACCGTCCAGCGGATGCCACGGGACCCAGTCTTTTGATACGAACGTCAGGTCGTCAGGGTAAGAGAATCTTTTGACATAATTCCTGAAGGAGGTTTCGAAAACCACAGCCACGCTGCGTCCGCACAGGCCTGGGCCTGCTCCCCTGCCATGGATTAAAAGGATCATTGGGTGACCACAAGAAAATCACAGTCTTCCCGAATGCGGAGGGATTAGGCGCAAATCCTTAATGAGCAGCTGACCCATCAACGAAATTCCTGGGACCTCAATCAAAAGTTAGGCTGCCTTTTCCCTCCTGGTTCGATAAATCGGAGGAGCTTTCGAAAGAATGGTCTCCTCGGTGATCAGACACTCTTTTAGGTCATTTCGGGAAGGAATCTCATACATTATGTTCAGCATGGCTTGCTCCATCACCGATCTTAAAGCCCGAGCACCGGTTCCTCTCTTCTGTGCCACTCCGACCACCGCCTTCAAAGCTTCTTCCGAAAACTTAAGCTTTACCCCCTCCATCTGGAAGAACTTCTGATACTGTTTAGTCAGGGCGTTCTTGGGTTCGGTTAAAATCTTCATCAGCGCGTCTGAATCCAGCTCATCCAGCGCGCACACCACCGGCAGTCTCCCCACCAACTCCGGGATCAGTCCGTATTTCACCAGATCATCCGCTTCCACGAGGCTCAGTATCTCTCCTATCTTCTTTTTACCTTTAGCAGCAATGTCTGCTCCGAAGCCCATAACCTTGTGAGTGACCCTTGATTCGACTATCTTTTCCAACCCCTGGAATCCCCCTCCACAGATGAACAGGATGTTTTTGGTGTCCATCTGGATCAAAGTTTGTTCCGGATGTTTCCTTCCCCCTCGGGGCGGAACATTAGCGACCGTCCCTTCCAGGATCTTCAGCAGAGCTTGCTGCACCCCTTCGCCTGACACGTCCCGGGTGATGGAGGGATTTGCATCCTTCCGGCCGATCTTGTCTATCTCATCGATGTAAATGATTCCTTTCTCCGCCTTGGCCACATCATAATCCGCCGCCTGGAGCAATCGCACCAGGATATTTTCAACGTCCTCCCCCACGTATCCTGCTTCGGTCAAAGCAGTAGCATCGGCAATTGAAAACGGAACGTGCAGCATCCTGGCTAGCGTCTGAGCTATAAGCGTCTTCCCCGTGCCGGTGGGTCCTAAGAGGAGAATGTTGCTCTTCTCCAACTCCACCTCGTCATCCGGCTGCGGAAAAAGAACCCTCTTGTAATGGTTATAAACCGCCACCGAGATGGACTTTTTTGCCTTTTCTTGGCCGATCACATAAAGATCTAAAAACTCCTTGATCTTTTGCGGCTTGGGAAGTCGGAAAGCCTCCTCTTTTTTGGTTTTTTCCAGGTCCTGATCCAGAATCTCCTTGCACACGCTGATGCACCGATCGCAGATGGAAGCATCCGGTCCGGAAAAGAGCTTTTCAGCCTGTCCGGCACCTCTTCCGCAGAAGGAACATCTTTGGGTTACTGTGTCTCCTCTCTTGGTTTTGCTCTTTTGTTGCAAGTTCATTCCCTCGCAGATTTGAGCTAGAACATCGGGGGCAAATTACGATTTCCTGCTTTCCCCTATGACCATCATAATGCTTTAATCTTTGGGTAGCAAACTTTTTTTGATTATCCTAACTCTCCGAAATCCTTAGCTGAATGATAATTCCGGCCAAGCTCAGTTTCGCCGGTCCAGCCCTTTGCATTTCCGGCTTCGATGCACCCTCAAAGATCAAAAGAGCTTCTTGAGTCTTACTTGGGCTTCTTTTCGAAAACTTCATCGATCAAACCGTAAGTCTTTGCTTCTTCTGCCGACATGAAGTAGTTTCGGTCAGTGTCCTTTTCGATCTTATCCAGAGGCTGTCCGGTGTGTTTGGACAAAAGCTCGTTCACCTTCCCTTTGACCAGCAGAAGTTCCTTGGTGTGAATCTCGATGTCAGAGACCTGCCCCTGGACTCCCCCCCAGGGCTGGTGAATCATCACCCGCGAGTGGGGCAGAGCGCCTCTTTTCCCTTTGGTTCCGGCACACAGAAGCAGGGCCGCCATGCTGGCCGCCTGACCCACGCAGGTGGTGGCCACGTCCGCCTTGACGAACTGGATGGTGTCGTAGATGGCCAGACCCGAAGGGACGATCCCGCCAGGTGAGTTGATGTACAGGTTTATGTCTTTTTCTGGATCGTCCGCCTCCAGAAAGAGAAGCTGCGCAATCACCAGATTGGCTACTATGTCGTCGATGGGTGAGCCGATAAAGATTATTCGGTCTTTTAAAAGGCGGGAGAAGATGTCGTAAGCTCTCTCTCCCCTTCCTGTCTGCTCTATCACGTAGGGAACCAGGGTCATATTCTATCCTTTCCATTTTGATTGAAAGAGGTTAACCTTCGGACCACCTGCGGTCATTTGGCTTGACTGTCCGGATCCTCCTTTTGAATCACCTGAGCAGGAATAGTCTCCTCTTTTATTTTCGCACTCCTGCGAAGAAAATCAAGGACTTTCTTCTCCAGAAGGTCTTCTCTTATCCTTTTGATCTGGGAGGGATTCTCCACAAGCTTTTTTGCATCTTCGATCTTCATCCTGTAATCTCTGGCAAATGCGTCGATCCAGGCTTCCAGGTCCTCCTTGTTCGTCTTAATGTTTTCCTTATCCGCAATCTGGTGAAAGAAAAAATCCCATTTTATGTGCCCTACGGCTATCTCCCGATAGTCTTTCCGAACCTTCTGCTCGTCCACTTTCTTGTATTTGCTCTTCAAGTCCTTAATTAGCGAATCCATATAGTAATTGATCAAGGTCTCCGGCACCTCAAAGGGATTTCGCTTTATCACCTGGCTGATCAAGTCATTTTTTACTTGCACCTCTGCGTCTCTTTGAGCCTTTTTGACCAGACCATCTTTTATTTTGGATTTCAATTCGGCCACCGTACTGAATTTTCCTGCTTGTTTGGCGAAGTTGTCATCTGCCTCGGGCAAAACCTTTTCCTTTACCTCCTTGACGGTTATCTGGTACTTCACTTTCTTTCCCGCCAGCTGCTTATTGTGAAAGTCAGGAGGATAGTCCACCTCAAATTCTTTTTTGTCACCGACTTTGGAGCTTACCAGAGCTTCCTGAAATTCCTTGATCATGTTGTGGGGATCCAGGAAGAGCTCGTGGTTTTGGAGCTGGTCCTCCTTGCCATCCTGATCTTTGATTAAGTCCACCACCAGGTAATCGTACAATTTGGCTTCCCTTTGCACCGGGTGAAGCTCGGCGAAGTCCTCTCTGAGGTAGTTTAGGGACTGCTCAACATCTCTATCTGTAATCTCGACAACTCCTTTCACCACTTCCAATCCCTTGTAATCTCTAACCTCGACCTCCGGTTTTACCTCTATCTCAGCTTTGAATTTCAATGCAGTTCCCTCTTTGAACTCGATGTCCTTAACCTCCGGGAGGGAGATGGGAGAAAGATCGGTCTCACTTACTGCATCTTCGTAAGCCTTCGGTACCAGCGTTTCAAGGACCTCTCTTTGGATCGCTCCTTTGAAGCGGCGCTTGACCATATCCATGGGAGCTTTACCCTTGCGAAAGCCGGGAATTTTGGCTTCGCTTCTGAATTTCTGGTAGGCGGCCTCGAACTCTTCGTCCACGGTCTCCTTGGACACTTCGATCTCCAGTGTCCTTTTCCAGGCTTTTCCTTCCTGCACTTCCACGCTCAACTTCTTTTCTTCGTTGTTCGATTCAGTCAAGAGCCATTTCCTTTGGGGTTGTCAGATTGCGATGTTCCGTCGGCACCAGCAAGATGAGGATTTACAGTTCACGGTCTTCCGTCTTCTGTCTACCGTTCAGCTATACACTGCGGACGGGGAGACTCGAACTCCCACGGTCTTTCGACCAACAGCTCCTAAGGCTGTCGTGTATACCAATTTCACCACGTCCGCTTTCTCGAAAACGTAAGTTAACGAAAATTCTTCACAAATCAAGTCAAAACTGATCAATGTGCTTTAAGGCACAGTCACATATACGGAGTTTGATAGTCGTGAGATTGGCTCCAACTAGCAGGGCTTGGTCAAACCCTTTGCGACCTATTCTTGGGCCTCGCTTGCGTAGTTCCTGGTTGAAGGACATGATCGGGGCCTGTCAGATGCGTCGAACTTGACAATTAGCGCCCTACCGTTATATTCACGAGAAGCGTATCAACAAGGATGAAAGGAAGGAATATGAAAAACGAGCACAAGCACATAGCTACTAAGGAAGATGAGCTTCTTAGATGCCTGAAGTGCGGAACTTGCCTTTCTGTGTGTCCAGTGTACGCGGAGACAAGATACGAGCCGGCGGCACCGCGGGGCAGGGTGGCTTTGATCGAGAAAGTCAACAAAGGCGAGTTGGAGCTAAGTGAGGTCTTTCGCAAAAAGATTAACTTATGCCTGAACTGCAAATCCTGCGTGGAGGCGTGTCCAAGCCAGGTGAGGGCGGACGATCTGATCCTCTGCTCCAGGGCTGATCTGGTGCAGGCAGGAAAGTTCACCTTCCTGGAGAGATTGATCTTCAGGTTCCTGCTAAAGAGAGGAAGGCTCCTGCCCCCGGTGGCCAGATGGGCCACCTTCGCTGGAAGAATGGCTAACAAAATCCTTCCGGAAAAGAATCCTCTTACTCTATTTCTCCCCTTCCCGGACGGCTGGAAGGAGAGGATATACCCCAAAATCGCCAAGAAGCCGTTCAGAAAGCGTGTGCCTGAGGTCGTAATGGTGAAGAATCCGAAGATGCGGGTAGGTTATTTCTTTGGCTGCGGAACCAACTTAGTCTATCCGGAGATCGGCGAGGCAATGATCAAGGTACTTACCCACAACGACATTGAGGTGATCATACCCAAAAAGCAGGTCTGTTGTGGCACGTCCATTTACAATTCCGGCGATTTCGAAACCGGCATCAAGCATGCCAAGAAGAATTTGCAGATCTTCAAAGACGCCAAGGTCGACTGCATCGTGGTTAACTGCGCTTCCTGCGGATTGACCTTGAAGAAGGAATACAAGGAGCTTCTGGGGGTCGATTTCGACATTCCGGTCTACGACATCTCGGAGTTCTTGACCAAGGTCATCGACATGAAGAAGGACTTCAAAGCTCCAGAGGAAGAGATCGTGATCACCTATCATGATCCTTGCCATCTCAACCGGGGCCAGGGGATAAAGTCCGAGCCCCGAAAGATACTGGGTGAAATTCCCGGGGTGAGGTTCGTCGAGATGAAAGACGCGGATAGATGTTGCGGCGGAGGAGGTTCGTTTCATCTGAAATACTATCCTGTCTCCAAGGGAATCATGCAGAAGAAACTGGATAACATGGAATCTATCGACGCCGATTTCCTGGTCACCGGCTGTCCTGGGTGCATGATGCGGTTCGAAGAGACCTTCCTGCAGAACAAAGATAGGAAAAGGGTAAAAAATACAATACAGCTGCTGGCAGATGCGTATCTTGACGGCGAAAAACCCAAAAGCAAGTCTCAGTAGATTTAGCTTCGCAGCTTTTTCCTTGGATCTTGTCTAGCGTTCTTCAAGAACTCTCACATCGTGGTGTTCATGAGAAAATCGGCACCGCTTTTGTTCTTCGCACTTCTTCTCGTCCTTCCCTTTTCCATTTTCTATTCCAGCGACAAACTAAAGCCTCCAGATCAGGATTCAGGTGCTGCTGATTCAGGTTTCTTGGTCAATCTGGTGGTGGATGAGATGTCAGAGCAGGCGGAGGACAGCGGTGGGGTTATCAGGGTCAACGCCAACTTCGATGAGCAAAACAAAAACGCAGACGGCAACCCTTTGGCCGACTATCAGCCGGACTACATGCAGGGACACAGGATCGTAGCCAAAGATCCGAATCTCAACCACGGATCGCTTTCTATAGACGGGCCTGGAAAGGGAAGATGGAGGCTTATCTTTCCTGAAAATATCAAAGTCTGGAAAGAGGGACAAGGCGGGAGACATGCGGAGGTGATTTCCTCTGACTTTTCGGAGATGCTGGGGGCTCCCTTCTGTTGCGAATTGAAGATTGAAGGTATCAAGGGAAGCCAAACTACAAACGACGTGAGAATCATGTCTGAGTTCGTTCCCGANNCTTGCTCACCGTTCTGGAGACGCAATTTGTGCTCACCTTTGACGATGGTCCGTTACCGGAGAAGACCGAAAAGATCCTGAGGGCGCTTGAGAATTTTTACCACGACGGAGAGAACGTAAGGGCCGCCTTCTTCCAAGCAAGAGCCAAAATCCACAAGTTCCCGGATCTGACCAGGTTCGTGCATCAGAACGGACATCTGATCTTCAACCGGGCCATCTCCCTGGAACGCCGTTCCCGCGCCAGAATCACTGCCGAGGAGATCGAAGAGAATGTGCTGGAGTGGGAGGAAGAGATTTACAGAACCATCGGCAGAAGGCCGGAGAGAGTTATCCGCGCCAGGTACTTGAAGAAAGGTGACCGCTTCGGCAAGGAAGCCGAGAAATTGGGCATCAGAGTCTGCGGTGGAGAGCTGACTTTTGACTTTCGTGCTCCCTCGGTGGGCGTGGTCATGACCAAGGCCCAGGAGGTTCTTGAGGGCTGGAATACCACGGAAAATCCGCAGCTGCATCCCTATCCCGCAATCCTGATCTTCCATGAATTCCCGGAGTTGACCTATGGCCATATCGAAGAGATCATAAGCTATCTACAAGATCAGGGGTTCGTGTTGGTCAATTTCAATCTGGAAACGGCCTATTAGACGCAATCTGGCTTTGACACCCGGCTCCCCTGATTATTTCACGTCTTAATGTCGACTTTTGCTTTCAGAAAATCCAACTTTCCCCTTGCTTCATTAGGCAAAAGAGTGTTCATTACGGGGAGTCTGAGGTCGAACTTCAAACGGACGAATAGGAATTGGGCTACACTGTAAGAAAATCACTCCTTCTTTCTTCACTAATTATCACTGTGCTCCTGTTCCGATGTGGGGGCAATGATAGTCCGAGCAATCCAAATAACGATTTTGATTTCAGTCTTCCTGATTTAGACGGAAAGTTGTACAGCATGCAGGATTTTGGCGGCCAGGTACTGGTGCTGAACTTCTGGGCTACCTGGTGCCCTCCCTGCCTGGAGGAGGTGCCCAAGCTGAACGATCTTTACGATCGATACAAAGGCAGGGGAGTACAGGTGATCGGCATCGCCCTAGACAAGGACAGCTTGCATCTGGTGAAACCGTTTGTCGAAACTAACAAGATCGCTTATCCCATCCTTGTCGGCAATCAGCAGGTACTTGGCGGCTTGAAAAACTTCAAAGGGGTCCCTACCACCATTGTTTTCGATCGGAAGGGAAAAATCCGAAAAAGGTTCGATGGCTCCTTCAATGCGGAGCAACTGGAAGAGAGTTTAGAACTATTGCTTGAGGACCAAGAGAGCTAAAGTCATCTAAAGAGGTAAGACATGCAAACAAAGTATAGATTTTCGACCCTAGCCATTCATGCGGGAGAGGAGGAGTATCCCGCCTTCGGAGCAGTAACCATACCCATATACCAGACTTCAACCTTTGCTTTCAAGAATACCGCAGAGGTGATACAGTACCAGCAAGGAGACCCATCCAAATATCTCTACACCAGATACGGAAATCCCACACAGGAGGCGGTGGAGAAAAAGATGGCTGCTCTGGAAGGAGGCGAGGCTGCCCTAGTGGTCTCATCGGGTATGGCGGCCGTATCCACCATCGCCTTGACCCTGGTCTCCTCAGGCGAAGAGATAGTGAGTACCGAGCCGGTTTACGGAGGAACCTTTCATCTTTTCAAAGATTACTTCGCCCGGCTTGGTATCAAAGTTCACTTTATCGAGCCGGGAAAGAGTGGTGAGGCAAAAACCTTCGTAAACCGGAATACCAAGCTGTTCTTCTGTGAGACGCCTACCAATCCCAATCTAAAGCTGGTGAATATAAGGAAGTTTGTTGCCGTAGCTAAAGAGAAGATGATACCGGTGGTGGTAGACAATACCTTTGCCACTCCTTACAATCAGAGTCCGCTCAGCCTGGGCGCAGATTTCGCAATTCACAGTGGGACCAAATACCTGGGAGGGCACAGTGACCTGGTAGCCGGCGTGATCGTGGGATCTAAGAACGTTATAGACAAAGCCAGGGAAACCATGAAGGTGATGGGCGGGTGTATAGATCCTTTCGGAGCCTTTCTCCTTTTGCGCGGACTGAAAACGTTGGCAGTAAGAGTGGAACGGCAGAATCATAATGCCCTGAGGGTGGCTGAGTTTCTGTCCACGCACGATAAGGTGAATCGGGTATTCTACCCCGGCCTTCCTGGCCATTCTCAGCACGAGCTGGCCAAGACTCAGATGAGAGGTTTCGGGGGAATGGTCTGCTTCGAGGTAAAAGGAGGCCTGGAGTCTGCCACCAAGGTGATTGACAGTTTCAAGGTTTTCATCAATGCGACCAGCTTGGGCGGGGTTGAGTCTTTGGCCTGCCTTCCGGTTTTGACCTCTCACTACGGGTTTCACCAAACGGAGCTGGAAAGGGCAGATGTCACGCCGGGAATGATCCGCCTTTCCTGCGGTATTGAGGATGGACAGGATTTGATAGAGGATCTAATACAAGCCCTGAAGAAGGCCGAATGACCCGTGCGTGGTCGAGCGCAGAAAGGGATCTATCAACTCTTAGTCTATCTGCCAAAACCCGCTTATGTCCAGATTGGGAAGAAGGGAAGATTCAGGTTCCCGAAAGGTTATTATGTCTACACCGGCAGCGCCATAAACGGTTTGGAAGCAAGAGTGAAAAGGCATCTTCGAAAAGAGAAGAACTATTTCTGGCACATAGACTATCTTTTGAATCGCGCTTCAGTCAAAAAGGTTTTTCTATTCCCGGATCGTAGAGTTGATGAATGCTCCCTGTCTAAAAGGACGTTGCAAAAACCAGAGGCAAAGGTGATTGTTGCCGGATTCGGGTCAAGCGACTGCAACTGTTCAGCCCATCTGGTGTTTTTCAAAAGATCCAAAGACGTTCCCATAAGACGGCAAACCTGATTGCTTGCTTTACGCGGCGAGGTGACAAAATGGCCAGCAGAGTTTATTTGATAGGCGCGCGGGTCGAGAGATTCGACTACAGGGATAGCGTTGAGGGCAGATTGGAGCACATACTCAACAGAATCGATTTGAAGAAGTATTTCCCCGAGGGTGAACTGGTTGCGATCAAGATGCACTTGGGCAATCCGGGAGCACATCATACCCTGAGGCCAAGTTTCGTCAGACTGGTGGTGGACCAGCTGAAGAAGATCAAGACCAAGCCTTTTGTGACCGACTCGGCCCGGTTGAAGGCTTACGAATACCTGGAGACTGCCAACCGGACGGGTTACAATGCGCTGAGCTTGGCAGCCCCGGTTATAATCGCTGACGGCATCTTCGGGCTGGATTCGGTGAAGGTTAAAGCAGGCAAGCTACTAAAGGAGGTTGCCATCCCCAGCGCTATCCATGATGCCTCCTGTATGATGGTGCTATCTCACGTAAAGGGCCACATAGACAGCGGGCTGGGGGGAGCTATCAAGAACATAGCCATGGGCTGCGTGACCGCAGTGCCGCGCGGATGCAGCTGGAAGGAGGGCGGAAGGGGAAAGATGCATTTTCACCTGGCCGATTTGATGACCTGGAAGGAGCATTTGTGCACTTTCTGCGGAATCTGCGAACGCACCTGCCCGCAGGATGCCATCTCCATCAAAGGGAAAACCTTTGTCGTGGATGAAAAAGCGTGCTGGAGATGTGGAAGATGTGTCAGGGTGTGTCCGGAAAAGGCCGTGACGGTTCCCATATCCATGGAGAAATTCTCCGTCTCCATGGCTGAAGCGGCAAAAGCGATCCTCTCCACCTTTGGGACGAAGAGGGTCTTCTACATCAATTTCCTCTTTGACATTCAGCCTGAATGTGATTGCATGGCTACGTCCGATACCCCGGTGGTTCAGGATCAGGGAATTTTGCTGTCAGACGACATCGTGGCAATCGACAAAGCCTCGCTGGATTTGATTGCCAAAGCTAAAGCACTGCCTCAATCGGCGGCGGAGGGTCTGAAGATCAGCAAGCGATCCGACGTTTTTACGGCGCTTCACGGAAAGGATTCCAAGACCCAGATAAAGGCAGCGGAGATGATGGGGCTCGGCACATGCGACTATAAGCTGGTTGAGGTCTAAGCCCGTTCGCACCTGTTACCGAGAAATATGCTGAGCCCATCCCGAAAAGCCGAGCTGCTGCTTCTTGTACTGACATTCATCTGGGGGGCCACCTTCCCTCTGGTCAAAACCGCCTTGAACTACTCCTCTCCCTTCGTCTTCGTGATCATCAGGTTCGGGCTGGCCGCCCTAGTCTTCTGGCTCATCTTTTCCAAGAACATCTATTTTCAGCAGAAAGCTGTTCTTAAAGCGGGAGCCGTAATCGGGATTTTCCTGTTTCTTGGCTATGCGTTCCAGACCATGGGTCTGAAATACACCGCCGCTTCCAAGTCTGCTTTTATTACCGGTCTGTTCGTGGTACTGATTCCCCCCTTGTCCTTTGTAATACTCAAGGAGAAGATGAGGATATTTTCCGTAATCGGAGTGATATTGGCGGTGAGCGGGCTTTATCTTCTCACCCGACCCAAAGGCTCGGAGTTCAACCTGGGAGATCTTCTCACCTTCTTCTGCGCGGTCTCCTTTTCCTTTCAGGTGATCTTTGTGCAGATATATACCAAAAAGTATGATTTCTTCACGCTCACTTTGGTTCAGATACTGGTCACCACCTTGCTTAGTTTCCCCTTCATGTTCCTGCTGGGAGGGATTAAGCTGGTTTATCATCCCCACCTGCTTTGGGCCATCTTCGTCTGCGCCATATTGGCCACCGCTCTGGCTCTTTACATTCAGAACCGAATGCAGAGGGACACCACCGCGGTCAAAGCCGCCCTTATTTATGCCATGGAGCCGGTCTTCGCTGCCGTATTCTCCTATCTGCTTCTTGGGGAGATTTTGGGCTGGCCGGGAATCTTAGGGGGCGGGCTGATCCTCTCTGGAATGCTCTGCTCCGAGTTAGGGAAAAGGTAAACCCCTCTCAATGCGCCACTTTAAAATTTCAGTCCTAAAATCCAATTTTTATCGCCGAGACTGCGTAAAAGAGTGGAAACTTGTTGAGATTGAGATTCATTCTCAATTAGTTACTCACCCTATGACAAACGCGCAAAGAGCGTTCGCCGAGTACCTGGGCTCGAAGAAGCTGAAACTAACCAGGGAGAGAAAGGCTGTTTTGGAGGAGATTTTTCTCCGCCGGGGACATCTGGAGGCGGAGGATCTCGCCAGCAGACTGCGCAAGAAAAAGAAAAGAGCTTCCCGGGCCACGATATACAGGACGTTAGAGCTTCTGGTGGAGAGCGGAATAGTCCGGAGGGTGGACCTGGGGCACGGGCACAGCCACTACGAGTTGATATTAGACCATCCTCACCACGAACACATGATTTGCGCCAATTGTGGAAAAGTGATCGAGTTCTCAGATAAAGCCATTGAACAGGCTTTGGGGAGGCTTTGCAGCAGAAAGGGATTTGAACCCACGTCTCACCGCCTTCAGATCTTTGGGTATTGTGATAATTGCAAAGGACCCGTCCGGTCTCCACAAAAGTGAAGGTGATAGGAGATTGGAAATCTCTTGTTGGAAATCAGGAGGACTGGTCAGAGCATGGTAACGGTAGACTTGACTCAACTGGAGGAGGGGGAGTCCGGAACAGTGGTAGGCATTGACGGCGGATTCGGGCTGACCCGCCGCCTCGAATCGATGGGCATAAGAGTGGGCAAAAAGGTAACTAAAGTAAGCTCTCAGCTTATGCGTGGCCCGGTCACCGTCAGACTTGGAAATTCCCGTGTCGCCATCGGGTTCGGCATGGCCAGGAAGATCTTGGTGCAAATGGAGAAGTAAGGTACTGTCATCTCAAAGCCATTCGAACAGTTTTGGGAAGGCAGACTTGGTCTAAAAGGAAGCGGGGATCTCACGGGCAATGAATGAAGCTTCGGAAAAAACGCAAAAACAGAAGAATGGGACGCCTCGTCCCACTCAAATCCAGGAGCCGCCGGTGCTCAAGATCCTTCTGATGGGCAATCCCAATGTGGGCAAAAGCGTCATCTTTTCCCGGCTTACCGGGGTCGATGTGATCGCCTCCAACTACCCCGGTACCACGGTGGAGTTCACCCGCGGCCGGATGAAACTGGGGGGGGACTTGGTGGAGATCATAGACGCGCCCGGAACCTACGACCTTTATCCCACCTCTCCGGCAGAAGCGGTCGCGGTTCGGATGGCAAAAGAGGCGGACGTGATCATCAACGTAGTGGATGCGACCAATCTGGAAAGAAACTTAAACCTGACTCTTCAGCTTTTGAGAGACGGGAAGCCAGTATTAGTGGCTCTGAATTTATGGGATGAGACTCGCCACATCGGCATATCGATTGATGTGGAGAAACTCAAAGACGTTCTTGGTATCCCGGTGATCCCTACCTGCGCCATAACCGGTGAGGGAATCAGGGAGTTGGTCTCGGAGCTTCCGCACGCCAAGACTAATTCCTTCGAATATGACGAGGAGAGAAGATGGGAGAAGGTGGGAGAGATAGTAGAACAGGTTCAGAAGATAACCCATCGGCACCACACCTTCTTGGAAAGGTTGGAGGACCTTTCCATAAAGCCGGCCACCGGCTTGCCCCTGGCTGGGACAACCCTATTTGTCATTTTTCAGGTTATCCGATTTATCGGCGAGGGGCTCATCGGGCTGATATTTGAACCCTTGTTTGAGAGACTGTGGGCACCGCTGATGATGCGAGTCTCAGGTATTTTGGGCAGAGGATTCGCCCACGATCTCCTCATAGGTAAGCTGGTGGACGGCCAGATAGACTTCGTCCAATCACTGGGTCTTCTGACCACTGGCCTTTTCGTTCCCATCGCCATGGTTCTTCCCTACGTCTTCTCCTTCTATTTGGTGTTGAGCTTCCTGGAGGATTCCGGGTATCTCCCTCGCTTGGCCGTGCTGGTAGACAATGTGATGCACAGGTTTGGCCTGCACGGATTGGCCATAATCCCCATGATGCTGGGCTTGGGCTGCAACGTGCCCGGAGCTATGGCCACCCGGGTTTTAGAGACCAGAAGGGAGCGGTTCATCGCCGCCACTCTGATGGCGATTGCTGTACCCTGTATGGCTCAGATCGCCATGGTGGCGGGTCTAATCGGAGGATACGGGGCACAGGGATTCGGGCTGGTCTTTGGAACTCTTTTCGTGGTATGGTTGGTTCTGGGGTTTTTGTTGAACCGATTTTCTAAAGGTGAGAGCCCGGAGATCTTTGTCGAGATCCCCGCTTACCGATTGCCTTACTGGGGAGCACTGTTCAAGAAGCTGTCGATGCGAATCAGGGGGTTCCTGAGGGAAGCAGTTCCTTTTGTCCTTCTGGGGGTATTCGTGACCAATATCCTGTACTCGCTGGGGATAATTCAATTTGTGGGTCAGCTGGCCTCTCCCGTCGTCACCGGGATTTTGGGCTTACCTCCGGATGCTGTGGGGGCTTTGCTAATCGGCTTTCTGCGAAAGGACGTAGCCGTAGGCATGCTCCTTCCTTTGGGTCTGGACCTCCCTCAACTGGTGGTGGCCAGCGTGGTTCTGACCATGTACTTCCCTTGCGTTGCCACCTTCACCGTCCTGATAAAGGAACTGGGAATAAAGGACATGGCCAAATCCGCGGGCATAATGGTGGCCTCCGCTTTGATAGTCGGCGGCCTGCTTAATCTTCTTCTGGGCTGATCAATCGGTCCATCGTCAACCAATAATCTCGTTAGCAAAGCTGTTTGTACCGTCCGGTGAATTAAACGATTCTTTCGGGCCGAAAGCTCAAATCACAAAAGGGTCGACGGATGAAACGGATAGCCGCAAGTCGTCAGACTGGATACACCCGGGGCTCTGTGTGGTTGAAGAATAGGCATTCCGCGTTGGGATCGGATATTCCTATTTGTCCAAAAGAGCCCTGAAAAAGGAGAATGGAGTCGTTGAATTAGTCAGTCGATTTCAGCTCGTCACCGTTGCTCAGGGAAAATGAGAGAAGGATTGAGAAAATGGAAACAGCAAGCAACAGGAAATATAGCAAGGCAAAGGAAAAGAGTTGCACGATCAGCCCACCGAGTGCTGATAGGAATAGAGTTGGCCCTACCACCGTGTTGAGAAAGCCCACGTATATCGGCCGTTTCTCCTCAGGAGCGATCTGCAGGAGGTAATTGGTGTATCCAAGGTCCAGGCCGCTTATGGTAGCGCCCAGAAAGAAAAAGATTGCACCATATGCCGAAAGAGGAATTTTAAGAGCCATATTCAAAATAACCAGAATGGGACAGACCGCTGAGAAGAAAGCTGAGAACACCAGCACCAGCTTATTATTGCCCCTATCACTCAGATAAGCCCACAGCAGGTTGGAAGCCAGATAGCCCGCCATCTGTACGCTCAGAAACACGCCGGCCGTGCTGGCAGGGATGAAGAGATACTCCTTGGCACAGATGACGTAAAAGGGTAAGCCCATTACGTAGCACCCAATGGCAAACCTGGTCAGGAGAAACTTCCTGAAATTCCTGTCCCTTTTCGCGATCCTGAAACCTAAGAGGAGATTCTCCTTAACGCTTTTCCTTTCCGGTCGCCTGGTGGTGGGAGTCTCCTTGACCAGGCACACGGAGGCCAAGGCCAAGATGATCAAGGCTGATGCGATTAAGAAAAGAATCCCGAAGTTCTTGGGGAAATCATGAAGCTCCAGTATCCTCTGAATCAAGAGACCGCCCAGGGCGGCCAGCCCACCACCGACGAGCTTCCTGGCCCCAAAGAAGCTTCCTCTTTTTCGCTGGGGGATGGTCTTGCCCACTATGTCGGTGAAGGAGACGCCCGCCAGCCCTCCGCCAAAAGAATAGAGGGAGAATAAGAAGAAGAAGGTTACCAGCAGGTGGCTAGGATGTTCTTTTCCCAGAAGAAAAACCAGCACCGCAAAAAGGAGAAATGAGCCCGCTCGAAGAAAGGCCGCTTTGATGTAGACCGGCATCTGGCTTTTTCTGTGGAGGGTTACCGCCGCGATGGCAATCTGCGGAAGAAACCAACCCAGTGCCTCCAGCGTTGATGCCAAGCCTATCAGAATCTGAGAGCGGGTGAGTCTGCTGATGAAGAGGGGCAAAACCGTCGAAGTGCTGATGAAAGCCCAGGCGAAATTGAAAAAGACACCGTTGGAGACGCCCAGGAAAAAGTTACGCTTGAAATGCTGTCGGGCAAACTGGCTTTCGGCCAAGGGTCGGCTGGTCATGGCCGTCAAGTTAAGCTAAAAAGTGCAATTGTCAAGAAGCCCTCAGGGCGCCCAGCCCTCATCTCCCGGACGAATCGCATCTTCCCAGTCCCTGCCGGCTTTCGGTCTTCCGATAGCGGTGCGATCTGTCCGGAATGCCACCAAGAGCTGGCCGGCAGGTTAGCCCCCTGGTTCGCCTCACCGGGTGCGTCAGGCACAAGACAATGCCAAGCTATCCGGGAAGACCTCGGAAGATACCCTAATGTCCGGCAACATCTTATCTAAAAAGCGTTGACTATTTGCCAGTTTTTGCTTCCTTAGGCTAAAGTCGGGAGGCGAAAAGTCGAAAAATAAAAAGGAGCAGAAGTGAAAGTCGGGTTCTTTCAGTTCCAACCCCTGCGGGCGAGGAAGGATGAAAACGTAGACAGAGCGATAAGCTCAATAAGGGGGGCAAGAGCTGACCTCTTGGTTCTTCCCGAACTCTTCAATACAGGCTATCTGTTTGAAAGTAAGGAGGAACTCAAGAGGTCAGCTGAGTTGATTCCGGAAGGCCCCACCTTCCGAAAAATGGCCGAGCTGGCAGCACATGAGAAGACGAATCTTGTATACGGAATCGCCGAAAGGGAAGGTGATAACTACTTCAACTCTGCCGTTCTGATCACCCCAGAAGGAGACTTTCTGGCCTATCGCAAGCTGCATCTGTTTGATCTCGAGAAATTGTGGTTTGCCCCTGGTGACACAGAACTGGAAGTATTTGACGTTGGCGGTGCGAAGGTTGGGCTGATGATCTGTTTTGATTGGATCTTTCCGGAGGCAGCAAGGATTTTGGCTCTTAAGGGAGCAGAGATAATCTGTCACCCCGCAAATTTGATCTTTCAATATTGTCAGAAGGCTATGATCACCAGGTGTGTCGAGAATGGCGTCTTCGCCATCACCGCCAACCGAACCGGAAGCGAGGAAAGAGAGGGAATGAAACTCACCTTTACAGGGAACAGCCAGATAGTTGATCCCGGGGGAAACGTCCTGGCCAAGGCGGACGAATCTGAACAAACAGTGCAGACAGTGGAGATCGACCCGAGCCTTGCCCGGGATAAGATGTTTACCCCCCGCAATCACCTGTTGGAAGATCGAAGAACCGAATTTTATCGGAAGGGAAATCTATGTTAGGTTCAAAATCCGACAAGGGGAATTCGATAAGCCCATCCCAGATTACCAAGGTTCCGGAGATCAAAAAGGTCAAACCAGCCAAGATCCTGGTAATTGATGATGAGCCGGAGATCACCGATATAATCGAGACCTTTTTGGAAAGCGCCGGTTACAACGTGAAATCAGAGAATACCAGCGACCTCGGAATAGACACCGCCCAGTCCTTTCTGCCGGATCTAATCCTCCTGGACATTATGATGCCCATCATGGACGGCTACGAGATCTGCACTGAGCTAAAGAGATGCGAAAAGACCAAAAACATTCCTGTGGTGTTCCTAACCGGCAAGGATGCGCGAAGCGACGAGGGAAGAAGCTTCAGAGTCGGCGGCGTCTTGTACATCAAGAAGCCCTTCAGCTGTGAGCGACTGCTCAACATTGTGAAGATGATTCTTCAGACCGCAGAAAAGGAGCGCAAGTTATTGAATCAATAGAAAGGTCAGGTGGCCGTTTCCTCGAAGTCAAGATCGAATAATAAGTGGGGGGTAAGCCAGCACCTGTCCTGGCAAAGAGAACTTTCAGGTCAGATGCTGGCTTTTTGTTTCCCCCTCTTCACTACCTGCTGCGCAGGAATACGTGCCTCTTTGGTGGCTTTTCATTGCTGCGAGTAATATAACCTTTCACCGATCTGCCAACCGGGGTCGAAGAAGCCAGCGCAGATGACGCCACCCCAGCCTTTCTGTCTAACCGTTTCATCAAAAATGATGAAATCGGGCAGTCCAGCCCCCGAGTAAAGGGCGGTGAAGAAATTCGAAAGCTTCAGCCCGCTTGATCCTACTCCTTGATGAACAAACACGAATTTCTCCGGATTGGCGGGATTGGGGTAGATAAATTCAGCAGCTATGTTTTCTCCTTCAATCTCCTTTTTCCCAAGGAACATTTTTCCATCTTTTATCCTTATGGGCAAACTTTTGTCCAGGCGACTGGTCACGAAATTCTCTTCCTGACCCCCGAAAAGGATCAGGTTGTAGCTGTCCATTGCGTCTCTGGTCACTTCCGTATCGGGAAGAACTTCCACAAAGCCGTTCGCCCTTCTCCACCATCTGGTCGCCTCCAGCCTGGCTTGGTGGAGTGTTATCTCCGTGGTGGCCGAGTCCCCTTTTGTGCCGTAGACCAGCACGAATGGCGAGAAATACGCCTGTTTTACAGGACCACAGAATCGAGAGGTCTTTGCCAAACCGCGCCGCTTGGTCTGACCTATTCGGAATTTATCACCTTTTTTGTAGAAAGACAGCTTTCCCCCCTTCCTGAATTTATAACCCAGTTTTTCTCCGTCTATCACCAAAGCGATCTGTCCGTAGGGCAATAAGTCTGGTGACAAATGCAGGGTAAACTGCCGGACGTTTTTCGTCCTTACCTCAATTCTTTTCTCTTTGACCTCTGCCTCAATGCGGGATTCAAAGAACGGCTTTCCTTGCTGGGTTATCTCCACCCAGTAGCTTTTGTGAGACCGACCTAAACTGGTAGTTTTGAATATGACATGCTTGGGAAACGGATTCCTCTTTTTGCTTTTGAGGAAATGCATGAGCTCAGGATCATCGACGCATACGGTTTGCTCCGGGTTGTCGAGATTGAACCAGTGTCCTTTCCCCGGAATTTCCTTGTAATGGCATTCATATCCTAACCCTTCCAGAAGTGAAGCCAACATCCTGGAGTGCACCGGTGGTACATTATCATCGTTACCCCCATGTGAGATGAAGATGGGCAAATTCAAGGCATTCTCAACGAAACTGGGCACGAAATCTTCTCTCAAGCTCATGTCTCTAATGGCAATCTGTCCCGGCTCGGCGAACAAGTGACTTTTTTGCAGAAACCAGGGAATATAAAGCTGAAAACATGTCCATCCGGCCAAAGGAGCGGCCGCGGCAAACAGGTCTGGATGCGTCAAAGCGATGTGCCAGGTTCCATGTCCGCCCATGGAGTGACCGGTCAGATAGACTCGATTGGTATCGATTGAGAAGGTCCTTTTCACCTGGTCCAGAACTTCAAGAGCGTCCACCCGCCCCCAGTCCTGCCAGTCAAAACCGAACCTTCTTCGGTTGGTGGGCGCGACTACCAAAGCCCAGTCTTTCTGAGCGTGGCAGTCCACCAGGCGCGAGGCCTCCACGCCGGCGCCGTGAAGGGTCAGAATAAGGGCATATTCCTTTTGAGGATCGTAATCTTTCGGGGTGAGAACGGCATGGTATTGGCAGGAACCGTCGGTTCCGGAGATGAAGGTCGCTTTGAATGATTGTCCTGTTTTTCTGACTCTCAGCGTCAAGCGATCTTCCCAAGCGAAGTCCTGATAAGAGACTTTGACCGGAACAGAAATGGTGTCTACTGCAAGCACTTGCGCAACTGTTTCTATTTCAATGGGGACTTTCTTGACGCAGAGTGGAACAAGGGAGGGAATTGTGATCTCGTTCTCCTGGAAGAACCTGCCACCGCCTATGGAGAGTTTGACATTCTTCAGCCTTCGTGAGGTAGTATTAAGAACGGTTATGCCAGCCCACGTCTTCTGCTTTTCACCTTCCACTATGTCTGGCAAAGTTGCGTCCCGGGATATAAGTATGACCGGGGCGGGTTCGGGTATGAGTTTGAACGCGAAGCGGTGATCGCCATAGCCGCCCAGTTCCACCAGCACCCGATTCAGTCCATCTTCCAGAACCACCGGTGTTCTGACAAAGCCGTGACCGTAGGGATCACCTCGAAATCGCTTGCCGTTCAAATAGAAAGAGCCGACCTTTTCCGCGATCGCCAAAGCCCTTTTTCTTCCGCCGTTTATAAACTCCGTGTAAGCATATCCGGCATCAAGAATTCCAGCCACTCCGTAATAAACCATCAGGGTATCCCACCACACGTTCTCATACTCCAGGTTCACCCAACCGGCAGAATCGATAGCTACGTTCTTCCACCTAACCTTTCCACCCTGTGGCAAAATGCTGAGATGCTGTTGACCTTCCTGTGGACGGAAGTTCTCAGGATCATCAATTATGCCTACGATCCCCTCGCGTGCGCCCACCGAGAAGGGACCTGCATAAAGCCAGTCGGTTGGGCAGATCGTGTCCTCGATTGTGGGAAGAAACTCGTCCTGGGCAAAAAGGGANNGAAGACCGAGACTAACCACATCAGCCACCAGGCAACTCTGATTGGGGATGGATTCCACACGATTTCCTCCTCGCTATGCTAAACGGTGAGAAGATGGAGCGGAAACCTTCAGGTTTCCAGGATGGAAGGCTGAAGCCTTCCCCTACAATCCAACCTGTTGGCAACAAATAGCAAATGTCAACTGAGATGTCAATCGAATTTTGAGTCGCGGAAGATTTGAAGCTCAGCGCAAGACGAAAAAAATGGCAGCTCCAGCGCTCTCAAATTGAGGTGAACGCCCCATTCAAGCGAATCGTCTTGACAAATTTGTCCTTTCTTGTTAGATATAGGCGCACGCTGACGAGTTTAGAGGAGATTCTTCAACGAATTGGCCTTTGGTGAGCTTTAGGAGACAGGATGAAATACAAGATCGGAATCCGGCGTGAAGACAAAAACAAATGGGAAAGAAGAGTTCCTCTGGTTCCGGCCGATGTCGAGGAGTTGATGAAAGCCTATGCCCTGGAGGTATACCTGCAGCCCTCTCCGATTCGTATCTTCTCCGATGACAAATATATTGAGGTGGGTGCAAGAATTCAGGAGGACCTTTCGGAGTGTCCCGTCATCCTGGCGGTCAAGGAGATACCTTCGGATTTCTTCCGGCATGGACGGACCTACGTCTTTTTCTCCCACACCATAAAAGGACAAAAACAGAACATGCCCATGCTCAAGAGGATGATGGAGCTGGGATGCAATTTAATTGATTACGAGAAGGTAATCGACGAAAAGGGAAGGCGACTGATCTTCTTCGGACGCCATGCAGGCCTGGCAGGAATGATTGACACCTTATGGGCGCTGGGAAAAAGACTCGCCTGGGAGGGTATCCCCAATCCTTTCTCACAGGTCAAAAATGCTTATAAATACAACAGCCTGGCCGAAGCTAGGGAAAGTATATCGGAGGTGGGGAAAGAGATAAAAAAGCACGGGCTCCCCCAGAAGATAACTCCTCTGGTCTTTGGAATTAGCGGTTATGGACATGTCTCCAATGGCGCACAGGAGATACTGGATCTCCTTCCTCACAAACAAGTAGATCCCGATGACGTCTTCTCCCTGGACGGACCATCAGACTTCTCCAAAAGGCACGTCTACAAGGTGGTGTTCAAAGAAGAGCACCTGGTGCAGCCAAAATCAACAGAGCATCAGTTCAATCTCCAGGACTATTATGATCATCCCGAAAAGTACCAACCCCAGTTTGAGAGATACATTCCTCACCTTGATGTCCTTGTTAACTGCATCTACTGGGATGAACGTTACCCCAGATTGGTCACGAAGAAATTCCTAAAGAAGCTTTTCGAGGGTGAAGAAAGTTCCCGGCTGAGAATTATCGGCGACATAAGTTGCGATATTGGAGGCTCAATCGAAGCTACGCTCAAAACTACTGAACCGGACAATCCGGTTTACGTCTACAATGCCGACGGAGAACAGATAACCGACGGGTATGAAGGGAAGGGTGTAGTGATCCTGGCGGTGGACAATCTACCTTGCGAGATATCCAGAAAGGCATCTATCGATTTCAGCCGCGTTTTAAAGCCCTTCGTTCTCGATATTGCAAAGGCCGATTTTTCTGTCGATTTCGACAAATGTCAGCTTCCTGCCGCGATCAAAAAGGCTGTTATCGTCTATCACGGGGAGCTTACTTCAGATTATCGATATATGCGAGATTTCCTGCAAAAGGCCTGAGACGAGTCTTCTTACCTTTTTCAGGAGTTATTCGCGCCCCCGGCCAGTAAAGTCTAGTATCCAGATAGGGTTTGTGGTTTTCCCAAATTTTCCCTAAGGACTTGCGGTATATTGCTAAAAGTTTAATTCAGTGAATCTGGTCACAAAGGAGAAGCGACATGAAAAAGGTTTTAGTTTTGGGTGCCGGACTGGTAGCGAAGCCTCTGGTCCGATACCTTCTGGACCAGCCGGATTTCCAGGTCACCGTTGCCAGCCGCACGGTGAGCAAGGCGGAGAAGTTGGTCGGTGATCATCCCGGAGGAAAAGCACTGCCCCTGAACGTTAACGATACTGCTACTCTGAAGAATCTGATATCGGATGCCGATCTGACCATCAGCATGGTCCCATATACCCACCACATGACAGTTGCCGGCCTGTGTATAGAACTTAAGAAACAAATGGTAACCACCTCTTACGTGAGCGCGGCCATGAAGGCTTTGGACCAGAAGGCAAAGGACGCCGGCGTCCTTATCTTGAATGAGATGGGTCTGGATCCGGGAATCGACCACATGTCCGCCATGAGGATTATCCACGCAGTGCAAAACAAGGGAGGCAGAATTGCAAGTTTCTACTCCTACTGCGGAGGCTTGCCTGCTCCTGAGGCGAACACCAATCCCTGGGGATATAAGTTCTCCTGGAGTCCGCGCGGCGTGGTTCTGGCAGGTAAGAACGCCGCCCGATATCTCAAAGACAAAAAGGAAGTGAAGATCTCTTCAGAAGACCTCTTCACCCATTTCTGGCCTATGGACATTGAGGGAATTCCCCCGCTTGAAGCTTATCCCAACCGGGATTCGGTTCCTTATGTTGAGCTTTATGGAATAACCAACGCCGACTCCATGTATCGGGGAACATTGCGTTACCCGGGATGGTGCCAGACTTTGAAGAAGGTCGTGGACCTAGGGCTTCTGGACGAGACGGAACAGGACTTGAAGGGACTCTCCTACTCCGACTTCTTACGGAACTTAATCAAAAAGGCAAAGGGGAAGAATCTGAAGAAAGATTTAGCCACCTACCTCAAGATTGAGGAAGATTCGGAGCCAATCAGGAGATTTGAATGGTTGGGACTGTTCAGCCATGAGCAGATCCCGGCTGAGAAGAGTTCGCCCTTAGACGTTTTTGCCAACCGTCTTCTTGAAAAGCTCCAATATGAGGAGGGTGAGAGGGACATGATTATCCTGCACCATGACTTCATGGCGGAGTATCCCGGAGGGAAGAAAGAGAAAATCACATCCACGTTGATAGACTATGGCATTCCGCACGGGGAGACATCCATGTCCAGAACCGTGGGCTTACCCGCCGCTATCGGAGCTATGCTTATCCTGAATGGAAAGATCAAGGAGACGGGCGTGCACATCCCGGTCAATCCTGAGATCTATGAACCGGCCTTGGATGAGCTGGAGAAGCTCAATATAGTTTGTAAGGAGAAGAGCCAACCAATGTAATCTTGGGATCATAGTATAGTCATCAAACATAGTAGGATTAGGATAAGCCAGAACCTAACTTTAGTTAGGTTCTGGCTTTTTTCCTATCTGTCAGGTCCTACCTGGAAAAGCTCAGCTTCCGTGGGTGGGCCAGGTCACATGCCCGGAACACCTGACACCAAGATAAATCAGGAGCCCGCTGCTCCTGGCCTGCAAGCTTTTATTCATTGTTTTTGTTTGCCTGAACGGAATGACCAGCCTACGAGCTTGAAAATCCCCAGCGCAGACTGCTGGAGTGCAGGACTAACTGGACATACTGGATTTGCTGGACTTTGTTTTTCTTTTTTTTATGTCCTGCAGTCTGTTGATGGCTTTCCCCCCCGGTGAGACTCGGACTTCTGGTAACTTCGATGGTTCATAATGATTCTCTTTTCTGCATGAGGGGAAGTGAATTAGATGCTGGACAAATCCCCCCAAATCCCCCTTTACTAAAGGGGGACTTAAACAAAGGGGACTTGAAGCACGGGCACTAAAGGACAAGCGCATAACAGCATACCCTCCACTAACCCCGGCGCTATCCTGTTCACCACAGAAGTTGAGGGATATTTACTCTTTGTGGTGGCAGATGTTACTCCGAAGGATCGGGCAGGGGTCTGACCACCGCCCGATCCAGGGAAACGTTGCGCTCTTAACCAAGCTCAGTGCTTTGTGTAAGGACTGAGCTCAGACCTGTGATCTGCAGTCGACGCGTAAGGCGGGAGCCAGAACCTTATTTAAGTCAGGTTCTGGCTTTTTTCTTTCTGTCACGAAACACCTGACATTTTAAGTTTGCGTTGGCAAAATCTACTAAAATTCTTGACAAGATTGAATAAATGATTACAATGATTTATATAAACAGGATAGATTTTGGGGTAGATCGGGTTATGATCAATATCCCTGGAGAGACACCGGCGGGCGAGTGAATGATGCATCCGATTAGGAGTGTGGCGAGGAAAGAGACATGTCTCAGAAATGCGCAAGGAGCAGCAAGGGGCAAGCGAGCGTTTCTAGGGTTAGTGCCGTGCAGCCGCCGAAATTGCTGGATGAGCTACAGCAGGCGTTGCGCTCCCGTCACTACAGCCGGCGCACCGAGCAGACGTATTGCCAATGGGTCAAGCGCTTTGTGCGCTTCAACAATCTGCGCCATCCCTCGGAGATGGCCGAACCGGAAATCAACGCCTTCCTAACGCATCTGGCGCTCAAGGAAAAGGTGAGCGCCTCGACCCAGAACCAGGCTCTTTCGGCGCTGTTGTTCCTTTATCGTCACATCATCGGACGAGAGGTGGGCGACCTGGGCGAAGTCATCCGCGCTCGAAAACCCAAACATTTGCCCGTGGTCATGACCCGCGACGAGGTCAAAGCTGTCCTGGCAAACTTGAAGGGCGACAAGTGGCTCATGGCAAGCCTTATGTACCGCGCCGGTTTGCGCCTGATGGAATGTCTGCGTCTGCGTGTTCAGGATATAGACTTCGAGCGCAACGAAATCCTCGTTCGCGACGGTAAGGGGGATAAGGACCGGATCACGATGCTACCCGTGTCTCTCCAGCCCCCGCTTCAAGAGCATCTGACGAAGGTTAAGAAGGTCCATGAGCGGGACTTGGCCCAAGGGTGGGGTAGCGTTCAACTGCCGTATGCCTTAGATCGCAAGTATCCCAACGCCTCTTCCGAATGGCGATGGCAATGGGTCTTTCCCCAGGAAAACCGTTGGAAAAACACGCGGACCGGCGAAGAGGGACGCCATCATGTCCATGAATCCATCATTCAGAAAGCAGTTGGTAGAGCGGTCAGAAAGTCCGTCCTAACTAAGCGAGCCACTTGTCATACGTTTCGACATTCTTTCGCGACGCATCTTTTGGAGAGCGGCTATGATATCCGAACAATCCAGGAACTCCTCGGCCATAAGGACGTGAAAACCACGATGATTTATACCCATGTCCTTAACCGGGGAGGCAAAGGTGTCAAGAGTCCCGTAGACGACCTGTAAAGGAGATGTGCCCGGGTATGTTATACAGAAGCCATATAACACCCCATCTCAAGCAGCAAAGAGTCTTAATACGTTGCAATCACTGGGCTTATGGCAATTCCGACCTTGGCGTGTTATATTGCAACTTGGCAGGCCGAGGGTGTTATAGAGAAACCATATAACCATAGTTGGGCTGCGTGCCAAGTTCCCGTATCATTCCAAATGAACACTTTTTGCATTTTCTTAGCGATGTCAATGGCTAGCTTATTCATCTTTTTTAGGAGGAATTGCCATGGAATCTATTGAAATTCCGATCGGAGAATATCTTATTCATAGGCTTTGCCAGCTCGGGGTGCGCCATGCCTTTGGTATTCCTGGCGATTACGTGCTTGGCTTTTACAAGCAATTGGAAGAGAGTCAAATTAGAATCATCAACACGAGTGATGAGCAGGGTGCTGGGTTTGCAGCCAACGCGTATGCGCGCCTGCGCGGCCTGGGGGCTCTCTGCATTACTTATGGCGTGGGCGGGTTGAAGGTGGTGAATACCACCGCCCAGGCCTATGCCGAAGAATCCCCGGTGGTTGTGATCAGTGGAGCACCGGGCGTCAAAGAACAGGTGGGGAACCCCATGCTGCATCACAAGGTCAAAGATTTCGATACGCAGTTAAAAGTATTCGAACAGCTTACCGTCGCTCAAGCTGTGCTGGACAACCCGACAACAGTCTGTCGGGAAATCAACCGGGTGTTGGGCGCTGCAATCTGCTATAGACGCCCGGTCTATATTGAGCTTCCACGCGATATGGTGGCCGTAAAAATTATCCCGCATGAGGAGACGCTCCCGCCACCCGATGTAGACAAGGCGTCGTTCAAAGAAGCGTTACTGGAAGCGGAAGAAATGATCAACAAGGCCAAACAACCAGTCATCGTGGCTGGTGTGGAACTATTGCGCTACGGGATGCACAAATTCTTGCAGAAGCTTGTGGAAAAAACGAATATTCCGGTCACTTCGACCATCTTGGGGAAGTCAGCGATTGGTGAGCGCCACCCGCTGTATATTGGGTTATATGAAGGAGGTTTGAGCCAGGAAAATGTCAGGCAATATGTGCAGAGCAGCGATTGCGTCATTCTCCTAGGGGTGCTTTTGACTGACCTCAACCTTGGAATTTATACCGCTAATCTTGATCAGGGGAAATCAATTTACGCTACCAGCGAAAAAACCTCCATCCGCTATCACACATACCCAGGAGTTTATCTCAACGGTTTTCTGCTAGGACTTTTAAAGGCCAATATCCAGCGCCGGGAGACATCAGAAATTCCTCATGCGCCCGCGTTGACCCCATTTCATCCTGCCCCCAATACAAAGATCACTGTAAAGCGGATGTTCCAACGCCTGGAAACATTTTTGGACGACAGCACATTCATCATCGCCGACACCGGTGACGCGCTGTTTGCGGCAACGGACATCGCGATACCCAGGGCAACGGAATTCATGTCGTCGGCTTATTATGCTACGCTGGGATTTGCTGTCCCCGCCAGCCTGGGTGTCCAATTGGCGTTCCCAGCGATGCGGCCACTCGTTTTGGTCGGTGACGGGGCTTTTCAGATGACAGGGATGGAAGTCTCAACTGCTGCTCGATACCATCTCAATCCGATCATCATCGTGCTAAACAATTTTGGTTATGGGACTGAACGGCCAATGCTGGACGGTAGCTTCAATGATGTTTATCCATGGCAATATGCGCGCCTCCCCGAGGTTCTCGGCGCAGGTAAAGGTTTCGTTGTTCAAACAGAAGAGCAATTCGAAGCTGCTTTGGAAGCGGCCCGGGATTACCGTGAAGGTTTTTGCATCCTGGATGTACGGCTTGACCCATACGATTTTTCTCCTGCTTTACAACGAATGACCAGCGTCTTGGGGAAAAGGGTGAAGTAAATCACTGTAATAAGGATTTGTCGTGGTATTTAGGGCATTGCGGATAGATTGTATTCAAGGGCTGGGGGCCCAACAACCGCATGCACCCGACTCGGCGCTCCGCGCCTTCAATCCGGGCGTGGTTGGTTTCTCAAATGTATTTGTAGTTTAGGTTTGGTTCCCGTGTACAACGCGCCGGCGGGTGATGCGGGTCGTTCAACAATCCAGCAAGCCTAAATGCCCTATCCTATTGATGAAACCCCTCTCTTGACTTTTCTTTCGTGCAATATTGAGCAAAGGCCGATAGAAAAAAGCCACCGAGCGGGCTCGAACCGCTGACCTAGGGTTTACGAAACCCTTGCTCTACCAACTGAGCTACGGTGGCAAAGAAACGTCGAGAGATTATGATCTGTCAGTAAGAGAATACGGATGCGCGGTAGGGCGATTGGCTACTTTTGTTTCCTTATCTGCTCCAGTCCCTCCTTCTCCCTTTCCTTCTGCTTGAGCACGGCAAGTAGAAGCTCTCCTTGATTAGAATCGAGCTTCTTAGTTATCTCATACTGAGCCATAGCCTTGTAGGGGTAGCCCTGCTCGGCATAAGTCAAGCCCAAATAAAGCTGGGCGGTGGTGTCGTTGGGATCTGCTTTGACCGCCTTTTCGTATTCTTCAGCCGCCAGCAAAAAGTAGGCTTGACTCAGCCTGGAGAAAGTCTCGGCATCGCCGGAGTCGGCTCTTGCTTTCCCCTCATAATCCTCTACCAGCCCGAGGAGTTCTTCCCTCCTACCGAAGGGCAGTTGCCTGAGAGTGTCAGGTAGCCAGTAGGTCACCCTATCCAATTTCACTGCTTTTCCCCAAGCTCTCAAGCCTCGTTCGTAATGGATGTTCGCGATGACAGTGTGGATTCTGCGGTAGCGAGGGTTGATTCGGAGCACCTCTGTGTATTCCCTGATCGATGCGTCATATGCTCTTGCAGCGTGGTAAATACCCCCCAGATAAAAATGAGCATCCGCGTTTATCGGGTCAAGTTGAACAGCTTGCTTGAACTCTTTGAGTGCCTCCTGCATCTCCTGCTTTTTGAAATGCTCCAGCCCCACCTCAACGTGTTTTCTCGCCTGGTCGCTTTTCTTCTTGCATCCCCCGCAAAAAAGCAGAAATAGACCTCCTGCCAAAATAACCAGTATCAAACCAGGGACCCTGCTGGGATTGCGCATCTCCTCTCTCCTTTTTAACTATGAGTTACCTTCGGATTCCGTTTGACCATCTATATCACAAAGGTGAACTTCCGTTCACCTTTGGAGAAAATCAGACCGTTGATCCACCCGAATCAAACAAAATTTTGCACCCATCCCGGATTCGGTCGACCTACAGGGCTTAATTGTGCCGCCCCGCAGAATCGAACTGCGGACACACGGATTTTCAGTCCGTTGCTCTACCAACTGAGCTAGGGCGGCAATTCAACACCTTTGTACGTCCTCAGACGTGAGACATTTTGGCACATTCGGGGACGTGTTCGCCAATTTAATGGTATCGACTCTACTTGTCAACGATTAATTTTCAGATGAATCACGGCCAGTTCATGCTGAGCAAGCTCAGCCACTTGGCGAACACGATCCAAAACCTTTTTCCTTGCAGTCCAAGCGTAAGACGGCACCGGGTTTCAACCCGGCGCCCTCTCTCAAGTTAAACTCGCCGAACCCGTCAGCTTTCACAAGAACGGTTTATCCAAACAATGCCTTCATCTTCAACTTGGCGATGGCCTTGGTGGGATCCAAGGTTTTGGGACAAACCTTCTGACAGTTGAAGATGGTGTGGCAGCGGAAAACGCCGAAGTCCGAGGCGACGAAGGCCAGCCTCTGTTTGGCCTTGGCGTCCCGCGAGTCATCAATAAATCTCAGGGCCTTCATCAAAGCGGCGGGACCTAAGTATTCGGGATCAGTTGCTTCAACCGGACAGGAGCCGTAGCAGGCCGCACAGAGAATACAGTCCACCCAGGGGTCCAGCTTCTTCCTCTCCTTCTCGCTCTGAAGGTACTCCTTCTCCGGTGGGTCTTCCTTGGGAATCAAATACGGCACCACCTTCTTGTACTGCTCCCAGAAGGGCTCCAGATCAACCACCAGATCCTTGATGATGGGCAGGTGGGCCAGGGGTCTCAAGGTGACCTTTCCGCCTAACTTATCGATCTGAGTTCGACAGGCGAGATCATAGATTCCGTTTATGTGCATGGCGCATGACCCGCAGACCGCCGCCCGGCACATCGACCGGTACGCCAAGGTGTTGTCAATGTTCTCAAAAATGAAAATCAGCCCTTCCAGAACGGTCATCCCCTTGGGGCTGTCGAAAGTGTAGCTCTGGAAATGAGGCTCTTTGCCGGTGTCCGGATCGTATCTTAATATTCTGAATTCAGTCATAACTAGTACTTCCTTTCTTCAGGTTGATACTTGGTTATCTGGACATCGCTGTAGGAAACCCTGGGACCCTCTGGAGTACAGGTGGCGAGCGTGTGCTTCAGGAAGTTGACGTCATCCCTTTTCGGAAAATCGGTACGGAAGTGAGACCCACGGCTTTCCTTTCGAGCCAAGGCACCTGCCAGCACCGCTTCTGCCACGTCCAGATTTCCCTTGATCTCCAGGGTCCAGATCTTGTCAAAGTTGAATTTGCTGCCGGAGGCTATGGGTCTTATGTTTTTGAATCTCTCTTTTAACGCCTTTATCTCCTGCGATCCCTCCGACATCCGCTTTTCATCGCGAAACAGACCTGCTTTCAGCGGCATCAGCTCGTTCAGCTCAGCGTTAAGGCTGTAAGGATTCTCCTTTCCATTCGACTTTTGCATCTGCTCCAGCATCTGGTGTTCTTTTTTCAAGGCCCGGTCCAGAGCGTTAGTCCTCGGCTGCTTGGGCTTGTCTTTGACGTAATCGGCTGCCACAGATCCGGCTCTCTTGCCGAAGACCACCGTGTCCAGAAGTGAATTCCCGCCCAATCTGTTTGCTCCGTGAACGCTGGCGCAGGCACATTCTCCGGCAGCGTAAAATCCTGGAAGCGGAGTGGCTCCATCTATGTTGGTGTCGATTCCACCCATGCAATAATGCGTGCCGGGTTGGATGGGAATGGGTTCTTCAATGGGGTCCAAGCCGATGAAATCCAGGGTTATCTCCCTGATCCCGGGAAGTCGTTCCATGATCTTGGCCTTTCCCAGGTGCCTCAGATCCAGGTGTACAAAGGCATCCTCAAATCCACGTCCTTCCATGATCTCGGTCATTATGCCGCGAGCAACGATGTCTCGGGGGCCCAGCTCCATTGCTTTGGGGGCGTATTTCGTCATAAACCTGTCCCCCTCCCTGTTGACCAGAATCCCTCCTTCGCCTCTGCATCCTTCGGTCATCAGGATGTTGGAGGGATAAAGCGAGGTGGGATGGAACTGGACAAACTCCATATCCTTTAAGGGAACCTCCGCCCAATACGGAATGGCTACTCCAAAGGCGGTGGAGGTCATGCCGTTGGTGGAGTTTCCGTACATTCGACCGGAGCCGCCGGTAGCGAAAATCACTGCATTGGCTCCAATCGCCTGCAGCTCTCCTGAATGCATGTTGAGGGCAATCACACCGCAGCAAGTATCCACATCTTTTGCCAGGGCGATAACTATCCACTCGTTGTAGGTTTTAATGTTGTGCTTTATGGTCTGTTCGAACAGGGTCTGCAGGATGTAATGGCCGGTCTTGTCGGTGCCGTAACAGGTGCGAGGATACCCGGCTCCGCCAAAGGGCCTTTGCGCAATCTTTCCTTCCTCAGTCCGGCTGAAAGGACAACCCCAGTGCTCTATTTCAAAGATGGCTTCCGGCGCCTGCTGGGTCATGAAGATAGAAGTTTCCTGGTCTGCCAGATAATCACTACCTTTGACGGTGTCAAAGCCGTGTTTTTCCGGGTTATCGTCGGCCGCCTTGGGGTTATTGGCCAAGGCAGCGTTTATTCCCCCCTGCGCCTGGCCAGAGTGCGACCTGGGGGGATACAGCTTTGTGACTATGCCCACATCCGCCTTTTTTTCCGCCGCCGCGATAGCTGCCCTCAGGCCTGCCAGTCCTCCGCCGATCACCAATACGTCATGAAATATCATCTGGTCTCCTCCCTTTAGGTATGAGGTGAAAATGCCCGGGGCAAGAAGACAATCAAAGTCACAACCATGAAGATCACAAATATGACCATGGCTATCCAGAAGATTGTCTTATGAGGCTTGGTAAGAAAAAAGAAATCGGCCATGGTGATGCGGAGACCGTTCAACAGGTGAAAGGCCACCACCGCCACCAGCCCGATCTCCAAAAGATGAGTGAGCGTGGTTTGAAGGTTGGACAACCAGGCGTCGAATGTTGATGCTCCGCCTACAGAGGAACTCAGGGCGAAGAAGTGCATGAAAGCATAAAGTACCAGAATTAAACCGGTTATCCGATGCAAAAGCCAGGACCATGTTCCCACGTCCGGGTTTAAGCTCACCTCATCTTTGTAGGTTTTGAAAAAACCTGTCTTGGCTTGGTACATCTTTAAGCTCCTTTGCTAAACGTCGCTATCAGATAGTATCCCCACACGGAGATGCCGATTCCCAGAATCCAAAGCACGGCCTTGACTGCCTTACCGGTACCCGCCTTGGGACGGTAATCATGGATCACCTGCCACACTCCGTTGAAAGCATGAAAAAGTAAGGCCGGCACGAATATCACGTAGAAGATCACCCATCCGGTGCTATCCAGCCGCCCAGTCACCACGTTGAAGTCTATTTTCCAGTCCTTGGTGAAATGAAGCACCTGGGTATGAAGGATCAAAAAGAAAGCCAAAAAGACTCCGGTGATCCTCTGGAAAAGCCAGCCGTAGGCACTGCCCTTTCCCGTTTTTCCATTCATGGCGGTTGCTCCTTAAAAGAGGTTATCTGTTTTTCTCGAAGTTACGGCCGACCAAGCTTCTTGACTTAAGCGAAAGCCTACTCTTTTTGTCATAGCCGGTTAATCTAGACAATCCCCCCACCAAAGTCAACAAAAAAATTCCTCGTTTTCCAAGGCCAAAGTCACATAATCATCTTTCAAATCCGACCCCACACTCGCACCAACTTGCTTCCACAACTCCGGCGGCGGCTTGGAGTAAATTTGGGGCCATTGTGCCGTTCTTGTCCGAAAAATTAGGGCTTTTTTGAAATCCACGTAAAGAAAACACCAGTTCTGCCGACAACATAAATACAAACTCTCTGACGAGAAACCAATCCGGGAAAGACAGCATTCCTTTGAAAGAAATATTGGAAATAAAAGAACTGTCGTATGGGGAGTTTCCGCAGATCTGTGCTCTGAACCCGAGATTCAGGCCGGGAAGTAAGAAAGTCAAAATTGTGTTAGATGTTCACGTTGCTGAGGTCAAAAAGGGAGAGATGGATCTCTCTTCAGTCTTTAGGGAACTTGCTGTGCTTTTGCCTTCTCTGGAAAGACACCGGTGCGGCGAGCAACTTCTTGAGAGTTTGAAATCCAGAAAGAGGCCTCTTCAGTCCAGTCGATTGGATAATACAACCAGTGTCGCACACATGATGGAACACGTCATTATCGACCTGCAGTCGAACATAACCGGAATGGACTCTTGCAGCGGCATAACCTGTGGATACAAAAACCCGTCTTTTAGGTTTGACTTGTTCGTGGAATGTAAGGACAGAAAGGTAGGCGCCTTTTCCGCTTTCTTTGCCGCGGATCTGGTACGAAGACTTATGTCCGGCAAAAGCCTTTCCAGAAGATATCGCGCGCTGATTGATCTGGCCAAATATCTGTTCAAAAATAAGTCACACCGACGCCAGCTCAAGCTCGATACTCTTTCTTCGCAGATAAGTTCAGAATTTGGCTGGAAGGAAGGTTTTGTCGTCCCCTTGTTGCGAAAGCTTAACGAGTTTGGATTACTAAGCCTGAGGGATTCTCTGGCGACTTAGAAAGCATTCACGTGAGGGAACATGATGAACCATAAACGATACCCTAGGAATCCGGACGATTCAAGAATAAAGATCGAAGAGCTGGCTTCCTTTCAGCGAGTCGAGGATCGGGTGGAGACAAGCCGAGGGGGGAAACAGGGTGGGGTAGTTCTCCCGGGCCTGCTCTCAAAATACAGAACAGTTCTATGCTGCTCTTTTGTCAACGGGACAAGAAGTTCCGCTTCCGCCGAGACGACTGAGGCCAAAATGAGTTGAATTTTCCTCAGCTGTTCCGGACAGAATCGGAATAAACATAGAAATGCATCGATCACGTAAGGGGAACTTGAGAAGTATACAGGAGAGGAGGTGAAAAGTATGTACAAATTTAACTTCAATGATTTCAAAAACATAGAGAGAGTACCAATGTCTCCTTGGTACCTGCAAAACAAGATCTGTGATCTGGTAGCTTGCTCCGTTACTACCAAGGTTAAGGTGGATTCGGTGAATCCGGAGACCGGAGAGTATCGCATTGTGCTTCACGGCACGCTGGATTGGAGCCACCCCGAGACCTGGTGGACCAATCGGTAAGCCAAATTGACTCTGGAACTGCTAAGGCAGTGTCCCCTTGCGGAAAGATGTCTATTGACTCAGGTAAAACCAAAAACGAAGAAGGAGGGGGTGAAAGTAGGTGAACAAATTCAGATTTCCGAATTTTCCTGCCATAGAGAGGACTCCCACTTCGCCGGCATCATTGCAGTACAGGCTCACCGAGCTTTTGTACAATTCCACCACCTGCAGGGCAAAGGTGGATTCGGTCAATGCGAGCACCGGCGAGTATCGCATAGTGATACAGGGCACTCTGGATTATTGGGATGAGGCCAAGACGACCGGTAATGCGTAAGTTGCAGGTCAAAAGGGATAACCTTTTAGAAGGAGCCCCGCACAAAGCGGGGCTCTTTCGGCTAATTTCTAAAGGGGGCCAAGATGAGAAAACGAAAAACAAGCTCGCCCAGCAGAAGCAATCAGACCCAAAAAAGACATTCTAAAACCACCAGAAGAAACGCAATCACCTGGACAGATCCCCCGGTGCGGAAAACCCGAACCTCCAAGCGCAAGAAGTCCAAGCTGAACAAAAACGATATGAAGAAGAAGAGCTGCTGGTGGTTTGGCTAGGATTGAAGAAGTATCTGCCTGAAAAGAATTCTTGAATCCTGCATTTTCAAGAGGCAGGTCCCGTTTTGTGGAAACGTGAAATGGATTTCACCTCCCTGTTTGTTAGGTCTTGCCTGCGCTTTTCACGGTTACTTATTCTATTCTAGGAATAAGAACGAACCATAATGCGCAGCTATGGCCAGACCCTTGTCTCAGCGGATAACGTCAGAGTAATCCGAAGGTTTCGGAAGCATGTACCCTCTCTCATGGATGAAACGGGCCATCTCCGCGATCTTGGGAATCTTCTCCAAATCGGGCGCCATAAAGACCGCTACTACCACCCTCACGGTATCACCCATTACCGTATCGATGCTGGCCAGTGCCAGTGACTCGGTTGCCCAGTCCCAACGCCAAATGGTGTCTATCACCGTCTGTCCGACAGGAGCCAGTAGGAACGGCCCGGTGTTCTGAAACAGTCTTTGATCCAAGGGGATATTCCCGCTTCCCACATCAAAGGGGGCATAACGCTGATCCCCGACGTCCGGATAGTTATGGCCGGCCATGATCAGATATTTCTCCGGCTCGGTATCCGGATCGCCCGACTGCAGATTGGAGGTCTTAAATGAGGTCAGGCCCAAAGGCTCTCCTTTCAAGACGTCTTTTACCCATACCTCGTTCCACAGTATAGAATCATCACTGATCTGGTCGTCTCCGTTTAGGTCGACATCATACGTGGCAAGCGGACTCTGCAAAAAGACAAAGGTCAGAAAACCCGGCATTCTCTTGAAACCAACCTCAGCAAAATCATAGTCATAGGCGTAGCCTAAATTCCGACCGTGGTCAAAGCCGACCAGGTCGTCGTTGGCTTTCCGACCCACGTCAGCATCACACATGACGGAGACAAAACAGTTCCTTATAGGGGCCATATCCTCCCTTATGTTGACGATGTCATATCTGAAGAAGTGGATAGTTTTGTTCTCCTCGTAGTCCCAGGAGTGGGTGCGCTGGATGACCTTAACTCCCAAACCGTACTTGGCGATGTCAACTCCGTCTCCAGCATTGGAGTTGATGCCGGTATCCCATCTGGTGCTATCCTGGTCATCATATTCGGTATAGCTGTCTTCGATGCCCAGGATAATGGGGTTCCCTTGATCGTCCACCAGGGGCCAGAAATCCGGGGTGGGATAATCCTCGGGATGATCGCTGATGAATATGTCAGTCAGTCCCGAGAACTCTTCTGCTCCCCCGCTGGGATTATATCCAATCACCGCTCGGGGGTTGGTTCGGGGCGGGAATCTGTTCGTGTCTATTATGGCCGAATACAAAACGCTGTCCCTTCTTGTACCCATACTAAGATTACTGAAAGCGAGCGTTTGGAGGCTCGGCCTGTTTACGTTTCCGCTCACCCATATGCCAGCGCCAAATATGTAGAACTCGTTGGAGCCCTTTGGCCATTCCCCGCCGGCGCGCCCCACCTCCACGAACTGCCCGAAAATGGCCCAGTTAGTCATAGGGACTCTGAAATCGTTGATGTCCAAACCGTGTCTTATGTACCTGAGCCCAAAGTGATCAGTCTGCGCCGTGCTTGCCTCGGGCGGAGACGTTTCCTGGATACCTTTCCGAGCCTGGCTTTCGCCGAGTAACAGAGCAAAAACACCGAAACATAGAATAAGCAACCCACCGGTCAAGGTGCGCATCTTGAATAACTCCTTCATCGCAAATCTCCTTTTCCGAATCTATTCTCTCAATTAGTCTTCGTTTCTTCCGACTAGCAGTCTGGCGGCGAACCATGCTTAAATAGATAGTTGATCAAGTGGACCGCGTCCCCGATGTCGATAACACCGTCGCAGTTGCAATCTCCGGCTGCCAGGGGGTAAGGAGCAGAACCTGATCTGTAAAGATAATTTACGCAAAAGACCACGTCCTGAACGTCAAGGGTACCGTCTGAGTTGAGATCTCCCATAGCCATGTGGGGGATACCTGTCACCGTAAAATACCCGACCTGGTCACACCAGGTTCCGCCCCCACAGTTGTCTCTCGCTTTAACCTTCCAGTAATGCGTTCCCAAATCCAACATCTTAATGTATTCGCTTGCGACGATATTGCTGTCAATTGTAGTGGAATCTGCTGGGAAGTGAAATGAGGTACTAACATAAAGATCATATCTGACCGCATCCGAGACATCGGGATCGGTAGCGGTCTCCCAGTCAAAATGGACTCCTCTGGGGGTGGAGGCGTGATTGGGAGGAAGAAACAGAGAAAAGGCATCCGGCGGATTATTTCCCTCGCATTGATAATATCTTATGGTGGCGTAGTCATAAGATGATGTACCACTGCCGCGACTATGCCCGGTCACGTAGACGTTACCAAAGCCATCCACGGCCACGGCACAGGCATAATCGCCGAGATTTCCGGGGCCGTTGTGTCTGTTTGACCAAAGCTCAGTTCCTGAAGAATCATAGCCTATTGTGGCGTAATCATACCATGAACCACTGCCAAGGCTCACGCCTGTAATGAACACATTGCCCGAAATGTCTACTGCGATGGCATTCGCGCAATCATCCCAGTCCCCAGGTCCATTCTCTCTTTTCACCCAAAGCTCGCTGCCCAGAGAATCATACTTCACCGTCACGTAGTCAAAATCTGTCTGGTTACCTCTGCTCTGTCCGGTGACGTACGCGTTACCGCGATCATCTACCGCAACGGCATTAGCATAATCGCAGCCATCTCCAGATCCATTGTACCGTGCCACCCAGGCGGTACTTCCATCCGGGTAGTATCTTATGGTCGCATAGTCGAACGCCGCTTCACTGTCCCAGCTATCTCCCGTGACATATACATTGCCTGAGCCGTCGACGACTATGACCCGGCCATAGTCATGGTCGTTTCCTGGCCCGTTGTATGTTCGCACCCAGGCAATACCTCCTGTTGGATAGTATTTTATGGTAGTGTAGTCACATCCTGTTTCATCTCCGAGACTATAGCCCGTCACATAGACGTTGCTAGAGCCATCGACCGTTATGGCCAGGGCGCAATCCCAGCCGTTTCCGGGGCCGTTGTACCTTTCTACCCAGAGCTCGTTTCCTGAAGAATCATACTTTATAGTGGCGAAGTCCGGGTCTGTCCCACTGCCCATGCTTATCCCGGTCACACAGACATTCCCGGAGCCATCTATTGCTATATCCCGACCATAATCCCAGCCGTTTGCCGGCCCATCATATCTTCTCACCCAAGCGGCAGTTCCATCGGGACGATATTTTATGGTGGCATAATCTCCGGCTGTCCCTTCGCCGATACTCATCCCAGTGACGTAAACATTGCCCAGATCATCCGCTACCACGGCGTAGGCGTAATCCTCTGAGTCTCCCGGTCCATCATATCTTTGGACCCAGAGCTTATTTCCGGAGGGATCATACTTTATCGTGGCATAGTCGGGAGCAGCCCCGGCATCAATGGGGGATGGTCCCAGACTATGTCCGGTCGCATAGACATTGCCCGAGCCATCCACTGCCATAGCGCGCGCCTGATCCCAGCCGTCTCCCGGCCCATTGTATTCTCTCACCCAGACAGTGTCAACAGGTATTTCTGAGAAAGCTGGAACGGCCCAAAAAGCAAAAAGGAACATTATTAAGACCCTTTTGTGCATGCCGTAACCCCCGGCGTTAATGGTTCCAAGGCAAGAAGCCTGAAGTCCTGAGTTCAGGCCTCATTGGTCAATCCAGTCGTCGAAAACTTTATCACGATTTACCTATAATATAGCCAACTCTCCCTCAAAGTCAACCTAAATCTCCCGAAAAACCGGCTCGGCCAGCGGATTTGGATGAGCTCGCGGGTTGTCTTCTCCTTGAACGCGTCTATGTCCAACGCATATGGCAATCGGGAACGTCCCCTCTTAGTCTTGGCCGTTCTCGACAAAGCTGTTGCTATTTGTTCCCCTCCCGGTATATTTGATGCATCAGGGAAAAAATGACCCGAGTCTTCAACCTAAGAAATGGAAGGAACCGGCGATGAGAAGAACTCTAAAGTCACTTGTCTCTGCAATGTTCGTGTCTGGGAGCTTAACATTCTTTCTTACCCAACACGGCGTGCAGCCTCTTGCTGATGAAGAAACCCAAGCAAAAGGAGAGACCATGAAATTGCCTAAACCAAGACTTAAGGGTCCGACAAGCGTGGAGGAGGCACTCCTGTCACGCAGGTCCCTCAGAGATTATGGAAAGGACTCACTCAACGTCGAGCAGATCTCGCAGGTTCTCTGGGCGGCACAGGGGATAACCGAAAAGTGGGGCGGCAGAACCGCCCCCTCCGCTGGGGCCTTATATCCCCTCGAAATACACCTCCTGGCCGGGGAGGTGAAGGGACTTGACCCTGGGCTTTATCACTATAACCCGGAAGATCATAGCATTTCACAGATCAAAGTAAGCGATCTGCGGAAAACGGTGACCCAAGCTTCGCTCGGTCAGGATGAGATACAGAGAGCACCTGCTACCTTTATCATAAGTGCAGTCTATGAGAGGACCATGGTAAAGTATGGAGAACGAGGTGTCCGGTACGTCCATATGGAAGTGGGCTCTGTGGCGGAGAACATTTACCTGCAAGCAGAAAGCCTTGGTCTGGGAACCGTTTTCATCGGAGCCTTTGACGACGAGGAGGTGAAGAAGGCTTTGGGGATCGAGGAGGAGCCTCTGGCAATAATGCCCGTCGGCAAGAAGTGATTCGTGTCGTGAAAAGCGAATCCGCGACGGGTTAACCGGGGCCTTCAGTGCCTTTCTTAAGACGGACTCGGAAAACCGATTTGCCGGAGGAGAGCCCCGTGTGCTTTCTTCCGGCTCCACCATCAGAGTTCAAATTCTGGATTAGCCTTACAAAGAGAGGTTCAAGATGACTCTAACTGACAAGGTAGCACTGGTGACCGGCAGTTCCAGGGGAATTGGAAGGACCATCGCCCTGAAGTTGGCGGAGGAAGGGTGCTCCGTGGTGATCAACTATCTGTCCAATGACCGAGCAGCCGATGAGGTAGTGAATCAGATAACAAAGATGGGCGGAAAAGCAGTTCCAATTCAGTGCGATGTCTCCAATTTCGCTCACGTGGAAGAGATGATAAACAAGGTGAAAGATCGATTCGGCAAGCTCGACATTCTGGTCAACAACGTGGGGCCTTTCCTCTACAAGACCATATTCGATACCACCATTCGGGAATGGCACCAGATGATGAACTCAGATCTAAATTCGGTCTTCTACTGCTGCAAGATGGTGGTGCCAATCATGAGAGAACAGAAGTCGGGTGTGATCATTAATATCGGTGCGCCCAACGCCGAGAGAACTCAGGGATATATTCGTACCTGCGCGTACGCGGCGGCAAAAACCGGGGTAGTAGTCTTATCAAAAAGCTTGGCAAAAGAGGAAGCCAAGCACGGCGTGCGCGTCAACGTTGTGAACCCCGGATTCATACAGACCGAGGCTTACACCGAGGAAATGAAAAGAGACATGTCCGGGCAAGTCCCTCTGAAAAGATTGGGAAAGCCTGAAGACATAGCCAATGCGGTCGCATTCGTGGCGTCGGATGAGGCAAGCTACATCACCGGCAGCGTGCTGAACGTGCACGGCGGTCTGTGGTGTTGAAGACTTCTTCGAACCGGCGGAAAATCGCCTATTGTCTTGGTGTAAAGCTGATCCTAAGGCCAGGCTTTGGCATCTGCTTGCCTGGCTCGACTAAGGCGGTGGTCAGGCTCCTTCTGTTGGCAAATCCAGGTCCGGCTCACGGAATCCTGTCTGCGTCAAGCTGAATCTAAGGAAATGTGCTTCACCCGCATCATTTGGTAGGATAATTTGGTCCAGGCATCAATTTCACACGTAAGTCTGGTTGACCGGACCCCAATTAAAAAAGCTCCCCGATTTTTGCCTCAATACGAACCAGCACGGCGACGTATGATTTATGGAGGGACATCAAAAAGGGAGTGATGTGCCTTTTCTCTTCGCCCCAAATGGAGTTGCATCAGAAGGTAAGTGTGCTCTCTGAGATGGACCGAAGGAGGAAGCACCCGAGCGTAAGTATTTGTGTTTATTTTCCGGAGTTCTGAAGCTCTCGGCGATGATGGTCCGAACTTTGACTCTGACAGGTGGATTAGCCTGTGCACCCTTCTTTCGGGGAGCACCAAAAATAACTTGACAAAAAAGGAATAATAGTTTAAATTGAGAGTGAGGGAAAAGCTCAAGCGGAAGGCTGTCACTGGCGTTCTCGTTAGTTTTTCCCCAAACGGATGACAGGAATTTTTCCCTCTATCAGGAGAATAAGATAAAGGTTTCCCTTTTCATCGCGTAAGGAGGCGATTCAGACATGATGTGGCTTAATCCCAAAATCCCTGAAGGTCACAGATCTTCCTGGATGAAGCGAATCCTCCTGTTTTCGGTGATCCTCTGCTTTCTGGTTGTCTTCAATCTGAGTCTGGCAGATGAGCTGACCGACCCGGACTCGCCAAATTGGGGACATCCGTGGAATGATCCAGCTGGCTCCGAGGAAGATTCCTCGGATCCTCCGGCGGACGATGATGGTCTGCTGGTGCAGTTTGGATTTGAGCACGGAATCATCCTCCTCTTGGCGCCAGCCGGACAGGAAAGAAGTTTCGAAGCGGGGAGGTCTTGTGCAACTGCACACAAGAGTCGTGGTCGTCTTTTCATTCTTGTCAGGTAGGCGGGGCCAGTTGGTAAAGGTGAAAGATGGAGAGCCCGGACAAAACTATCGATCTGGTCGCTTCACTGGCGCCCGGAAGAGATTTCAAGTCCGCTGAGACGGAGTTGGAGAAGCTGAAGAAAGGGAATGACACCTCTTCGGCGTACCGGGGGGATGTATGCTATCTGGAGGGGCTGGTCCTTTACGGGAAAGACCGCTACACCGAAGCCCTGATGAAGGCTCAGCAGGCTTACCAACTTCTAAGGCACACTCTCAAGAACCGAAGGATTGCTCAGGTACAGCTGCTTCTCGGCTATATCTTTGTCGACCTGGGGGACCTGAGGAGAGCTCAGATCGAACTGCAGGATGCGGTGGCTTCCTTCCGTCGAGCCGAAGATGAAAAGGGGATGGTCTACGCTTACAATAAGCTGGCTCAAATATTCTTCATCCAAGCGGAGTTTAGGCGATCCGTCGAATCTCTGGATCAAGCTATCGAGCACGCCAAAAGCCTCAAGGAAGGGTCACTTATAGTCGGCCCCCTCTCCGGTAACCTGGGTAGAATATATTTGCTCATGGGCGAATGGGAGAAAGCCCAGAGTTATTTCTATGAGAGCATCCGGCAGAGTGAGCGGGCGGAAAATGAGGTGAGCATATGCAATGACCTTCTTTCTTCGGGTTACGCAGCCTGCCAGCAGAGGAAATTCAGAGAAGCGGATCAATTCTTCCAAAGAGCTTACGACATTATCTCCCAAAGAAACCTGAAAAAAGAGGTCGCTTACTATCTGGAATACCGGGCGGAGTCGTTCCTTGAGCGGAAGGACTACGACCGGGCGTATCGGGACATAATTCAGGCCATAGAGTTAGGGGAAGATATTGCACCCCAAGGCAGTCTGGTCTGTCAATCCTTGCGCATCTTGGCACAGGTTCAGCTCGCCACGCAGAGACTGAACCTGGCAGAAAGCTCGCTACAGAAAGCCCTGCAGCTTTCCAGGCATTTGAATGAAAAAGTAGAGGAGGGAATCGGTTATCGCGTTGCGGGGCAGATCTATGCGCAGAAGAATAACGGCAAGCTGGCCAAGGAAAACTTTAAGCTGAGCATAGCCTGCCTGGAAAAGATCGGATGCAAATTCGAATTGGCCCACAGTTATCTCTCCGCCGGCGAGGAAGGGTTATTTGAGCCCAAGGAGACCTTGGATTATCTGGCCAAGGCTAGAAGCCTGTTTGCCGAACTTTTCTCCGAGAACTCCGCAGGTTTCGCCTATTACGTGGGTTCAGTGCACGTGGGAGAGGCTCTGGCCCAGTTTGAAATTCGGGACTACGACGGCACTATCGATTGCCTTAATCAAGCCGAGGTTTTGCTGGGAAAGTGTGCGGCACAAGAGCCTGCGGCACGGGAGGAGAAGTTATCCCAGGCCTCGGGGTTGCGCTCCAAGGTTGAGAAGGTGGTGGCAGAACAAAGCGTCTCTTTTGATAACCGATACAATGTCTTCAGACGATTTCTGTCTGAAATTCAATCCGACGAGATCTCTGAGACACGTCCGGCAAACCAGGAAGAGGAGATTACTCAAAACCTGGCCCTGCTGGCAAGGAGACTTCAAGCAGACCGAGGTTTCATTCTCCTGAGGAACGGTGAAGACCAGTTATCTTTGCCCTTATTTAGCTTCAACCTCTCGTCGGAGGAAATCGAGCAGATCAAGTCTACCTCTTATCGGTTGAATGGTGAACTCACCTCTTTGGCTGAGCCAGTTTTTTCCACATCCGGCGGGACAAACCTGTGTTCCGATAACGGGAGGGAGGTGGCCAGCTTGATTTTGATCCCGCTGAAGGTGGGGGAGGAGATCAAGGGTGTCTTGTATCTGGACAGAGAAAAGCGTGAGGCTGCTGGAAGACCCTTCCGCGGAGACGAACTCAACATGGCTGTGGCTTTTGCGGATATAATCGCGTTGAAACTGGCCGAGATAGAAAACAGAAAACTGGGTGAAGAGAACTTGAGGTTAAAGCAGCAGTTACAGGAAAAAAGCGCATTCTCCAACATCATCACCCAAAACAGCCAGATGCAGGAGATCCTGTGGAAGCTTTCACAGGTGAAGGACACCAACCTGTCCATCCTCTTGGAGGGAGAAACCGGGACCGGGAAGGACGTCGTCGCCAAGGCCATACATTATAACAGCAATCGAAGGAATAAGAATTTCGTGGTGGTAAACTGCGCTGCCTTCCCGGAGACCCTTTTGGAAAACGAGCTTTTTGGACACAAAAAAGGAGCCTACACCGGAGCCTCGCAGGATAAGAAAGGACTTTTGGAGGAGGCGGACGGCGGGACCTTGTACTTGGACGAGATAGCCGACATCAATCCGGCCACTCAGGTAAAGCTTCTCCGGGTTTTGGAGGAAAAGGAGCTCACCCGTCTGGGGGAGACCAAGCCCAGAAAGGTTGATATTCGGGTCATCTCAGCCAGCAGTCTGAACATAAAGGAACAGATTGATAAAGGGCTTTTCCGCAAGGATCTGTTCTTCCGCTTGAATACCATACATGTGAAGTTGTCTCCCCTAAGAGAGCGCCGGGAGGACATACCGCTTTTGATCCATCACTTCATAAGAATTCACTCTCCCGACCAAGAGGATAAGCTTCCTCAACCTTCCTCCGCCATCACCGAGCTTCTGACCAATTACGACTGGCCCGGCAACGTCAGAGAGCTGGAGAATGAGGTCAAAAGGCTGGTGGCTATAAGGGACGGCGAGTCAGTGGTCGCGACAGATATACTGACTCAGAAGCTTGGAGCGCAAGAAGATCAAGGTGCTAAGGATCTTTCCCTGTATGAGAGGGTGGCAGTCTGGGAAAAGCAGTTTATCTTGAAGGCGCTGATTGAAAGCAACTGGGTGAAAAAGGCAGCAGCCGCAGCTTTGCACATTCCGGAATCCTCTCTCAGATTCAAGATAAAGCAGCACAAGATAGAAATTCCCATTACCTCATAAAATCCGAAATGGCGTTCCATAATGCCGTCTCCAAAGGCGGCTTTTTTGTTGCCTTCCTCTTAGGACGAACAGGAATTATGGTTTGGTCAGCCCAGCAGGTTGCTAATAGTCTGGGATTCTTATTCGGAGAAAAACAAGGAACACCCCTCCCGGTCCCAAGGCACCGGTCTGGCTGTTAAAGGCCCTATTTAGACCGGATAATGCTCGGCTTTCCAGGGTGGCAAACCCCGCGGTCCTAAGCGCAGCCGTATTCTGGCGCTGGACCGTTTCTAAACAGGTAATTCACAAGGTATACAACATCCGAGCCCTCCACCACGCAATCGGCATTAGGATCGCCCGCAGCCAAAGGATCAGGAGGCGGACCGTTTCGGAAGAGATAGTTAATCAGATAGACCAGGTCTCCCGCCTCCACCTGACCATCCCCGCTAGCGTCCCCCGGCACATACGATGGTTGCTGTGCAGCTAAGACGGCGGCGTAAGCGTCGACTATCCCCCAGCCATGGGCATTGTCCTCTCCTGGAATACCTAGGTCGATCGCGGTCTGGATGAGGATCTGCTTGATCGAGTCTACGTCTAAGTCGGGATTGGCTTGCCGCATCAAGGCCACCACTCCCGACACATGCGGTCCTGCCATTGAGGTTCCGCTCCACCAGTACCACTCATATCCGCCTCCCGGCACGGATGAGTAAACCTGCACTCCCGGAGCCACCACCTCTGGCTTTCTGCTCATCATATCGCAGTCGGAAGGACCTCGGCTGCTGTAGTTCCAGATGGGATAAGGAAAGCCGTAGTTGGTGGCATCGATGGCCCCCACAGCGAAGTTGGTGGTGTGCGTATTGCAGATATTGGCCGGTGATCTGAGGGTCGCCGAACCTGGCCCTTCGTTCCCGGCAGAAAAGATGCACACCACTCCTGCCGCCTCGCAGTTCTCTATGACGGTCTGCCAGCGATAGTCGCAATCCTGGTATCCCGGCCAGTAGCTGTAAACTCCCCACGAGTTTTGGACCACGTCCGGAACATCGTCCGCCGTTTCAGGAGCCCCGTCCGGATCAGCGAACCACTGAAACGCATCCAGAATGTCGTTATCCAGTTCCGGAGTTACCGCCTGGTTGATCGCGTTGTGGGCAATCCACTCAGCCTCCCAGGCCACGCCTATGGTATCGTTGGTAGCGGCTCCCAGCCCACACAGGGTCCCCATAACGTGGGTTCCGTGACCGTGGTAATCATGCGGAGTGGTGTCGCCGTAAGCCAACACGTCTCTCCAGCACTCCTGCCAGGGCTCGCGATTGCCTCTCCATCTGCCCGAAAGTGCGGGATGAGACCCATCCACTCCCGTGTCCAGATTCGCCACCAGTCTTCCCAGCCCGGTTATGCCCAATTGGTGCCATACGCTGTCTGCTTTGATGGCTCTTAACCCCGGGGTCACGCCTATCCCTTTATTCGGTATTACCACCGGCGCGTTCCGGTCGCCGATAGACTCAATCAAGCCCGCCTTGAAATTCGATTCCACGATCTCCACATCGGTTCGGGCTGCAATTCGCCTCAGCTCCTCTACTGTGGCCTGCACCACGATCAAGTTCATTATCCAGTAGGGCGTGTATCCTTTTACCGAACCTTTGGCTGTGCTTGCCTCAAGATAATCAATTACGTCGCCCTGCGATCTCAAAGCAGCGGCCCTAAGCGCAGAGATCACGCGCTGATGCCGCGTTTTCCTGGTCGCCTTCTCTTGATTCAGTGCAGCGTTTATTGTCGTTATGTCCGCCTGATCCGCCATGATCACGATAGCTGAGACAAATTCGCTCGCCAATAAAGTATCGAGATGTTCTGAAAAGTTCTCTTCAATCTGCCCGGCAGGAAGCTCTGAAATCAAGAAGAACGAGAAAAGCGGCAGCAAAGACAGACCGGTGAGAGCGATCCTCAAGACCGGAAGCGACTTTAGCCGTCTACCCATACTAAACCTCCACAGATATTGGGTGGAAAAGATTTGCTTGGATCCATGCTCGCTGTCTAAAGAACAGTCAATAAAGCATACACTGATGCTCGCCTGCTCAAAGAAATGTAACGCCGGCTGAGCAAGCGTTTTTAGACCATTGCTTCTCAGTATAAAATACAACAACTTTCAGAATTGTCAACCCCTTGATTCTCTGCCCGCCTTTGCGCCAGAAAGTCGTGCTAGGAAATAGGCAGACGTCGAGCTCTTGAGGCTCTAAGTCTGGGAAACAGACGGCAGCGCAGAATGTCCGGTAGGCGGTTTATGAACCTGTGGAAGTGACCACGGTTCATCAGCTATAACGGGTCGGTATTTCCGTGAATTACTGTTGCTTTATACAGGCATTTGGATTATGTTATAATAAAAGCCAATGGGCATCTTAAGCTAAGCTTTCGGGCCTGAATCTCCAACCGCCGGAAGCTGTGAAATGCTCGAAGGGGTGCGGCAAACTGATCGGCAGCTTTTTGGGCGGCACGGTCCAGCAGGTGCCCGGAGCGCTGCTCTCACACAAGGGCCAGCAAGAAAAACCTAATTGCGGGAATTAATCCAAGTCTCTTTGTTGAAGAACCCTGCAAGTGGAAAGGAGCGGAAGATGTTCAGAAAACTAAATCATAGATCGTTAGCATGTCTCATACCGCTTATGATATGGTGTTGGTCAATTACGGGATGCGACTGGACCAAATCAAAGACCACCATAAAAAGATTTTCGCCGGAGGGCGAGGTATCCCGAAAAACCAATTTTACCATTGCATTCTCGCAGACGATGATTCCTCCTGAGAGCGTGGATGTCTGGGTTGAACCTGATTTCCTCAAGATAGAACCCGCCCTGGAAGGCAATTGCAAATGGATATCCCCACAGGAACTGAGATTCTACCCCGAGGAGCAGCTGCTGCCATCTACCCAGTACGTTCTGGAGGTCTTGCCAAAGATAGCCAAGTCAAAGGACCAGCGCCTTTCCGGCAAAAGGTCGTTCGAGTTCTACACCCCCAGGATAACTGTGATCGGCTACAGTCACGAGTACAGAATCGACGAAGAGAAGCCGGGCCAAGCTAACCTTTACGTCACATTGGAATTCAACTACGACATCTCCCCTTCGGAACTGCAAGATAGGCTGACGATTAGATTCGAAGAAAAAGAGAGCATCAACTACAGAATCGAACAAAAGAATCCCTCCCGCTTCCTCACCGCCGTGACCGATCCGCTGCCTCTGAAAGACATTGACCGGAGGATCCAGCTGCACGTCGACAAAAGCTTGAAGCCTGTGGATGGTCGGCTCAGCCTTTTTGAGCATTATGACGTGACCTTTGCCATGCCAGCAAGAGAAAGGCTGGTGGTAGAGAGTGCTTACCCGGACCGTTCGGGCGAAATCAGCTGGATAACGGTCAAATTCTCCACCCCCGTGTCGGTCGAAGCAATCAGGGATTTCATGACCATCGAGCCTGAGGTCAGTTTTCACCTGCGGAGGCAGCACCACTACATCCATATCCATGGGCCATTCTCACCCGGGCAAGTCTACGTGCTCACTCTAAGGAAAGGTCTTCTGGCGCTGAATGGCAATCAGTTAGAAAACGAGTTCTCCACCAACGTGGAGATGAGAGAACTGGAGCCGTACTTTGACTTTGTGACGGAGGGAATATTCTTACCCAGAAGGGGCAGACTCAACGTCGGCATCCAGACAATAAACATCGATAAGCTCGAGCTCAGCGTTGAGAAAGTGTTTATAAACAATCTGGTCTATTTTCTCAATACCAACCAAATGTACAGCAGATACTTCAGACGCGGTTTCCTGGGCAGACATGTTGCCCGCAGGGAGATTGAAATCGACGACAAGCGAAACTGCAAGGTAATAACTACGGTGGACATGAGCGACTATCTGGACGAGCAAAGGCAAGGGATATACATACTGGTGTTGCGGAGGCCGGAACGTCGGTGGGATAGCAGCATAAAGTGGGTAAGGGTAACTGACCTGGGCGTGATCGGGAAAATAGGCCAAGATGAGCTGACAGTCTATGTCAACTCGCTGGAAAATCTGAGCCCGCAGGAGGGAGTAAGCGTCAAATTAACCAGCCAAACCAATCAGATCTTGCTGGAAGGCGTGACAAATTCTGAGGGAGTGGCAAGTTTCAGGAATTATCGTCAGGCCACCGAAGGATTCGCGCCGTTTGTTATCACTGCTGAGAGGGGAAAAGATCTCTCTTTTTTGAAATTGTCGGACTGCCGGCTTCCCCTGGCTGACTTTGAGGTAGGTGGCGCCTCTGCTCCAGAAGAGGGATACGAGGCTTTTCTTTACACTGATCGAGGGGTATACCGACCCGGAGATACGGTCCGGATGGTGACTGTCGTTCGCGAGGTCGATGGCGACATCCCGCCAGACTTTCCGCTCAAGATTCAGGTGCTTGCCCCGGACGCAAGCGTCTTCAACGAATACCGGGGTTGGGTGGGGGATGCCGGAACCGATGAATTCAATATCCAAATCCCACTCTACGCCATGACCGGAGTCTACACGGCCAAAACCCTGGTTGCCGATACCGTGGAGATTGGTCGAACCTCATTCAATGTCGAGGAGTTCATGCCCCAGAGGATAAAGGTCGACATATCCTTAGAAAAAGAGAGTTACACCGCAGGAGAAGACGTGAGCTTCGGAGTCAAAGGCACCATGCTGTTCGGCCCGCCTGCAGCGCGGAGAAAGGTTGAAGCCAAGTGCACGATCAGCTCAAAGGTTTTCCAGCCACCCGGGTTCAGCAGTTTCCATTTTGGCGACAGCGAAAAGGAATTTGACCGGGTTGAACTCGCTTTGGGAGAAGACAACCTGGATGATCAGGGCACGAAAACATATCGGGTCCACATTCCCGAGGACATGAAGCCGCCCTCGGCTCTCGCCGCTCTTTTGCAGGTTTCGGTGTATGAACTGGGCGGCAGAGCAGTTGAGGAGCACAGGGAGTTCACTATCCATGCATATCCGTTCTATATCGGGCTGCGCAGGGTGGAAAAAGGTTATGCGGAGAAGGATAAGCAAACTCACATTGATTTTGTGGTGGTCAAGCCGGGTGGAGAAAAAAGCAAGCCCATGGATCTGGAGTTTTCCTACTACCGGGTAAACTGGCACAGCATCCTCAGGCGCGATAAATCCGGTTATTACCGGTATGTCTCGGAGAAATCGTTGGATCTGGTTGAAGGGAGAAAGATATCGTACAAAGGTGATGTCTCGTCAGTGTCCTTTGTGCCTCATCACTACGGCCAATATCGAGTGGTTATCGAAGATACCGAATCCGGTGCATCTTCGAGCCTGGATTTCTACGTCTCGGGTTGGGGCTACGCTCCTTGGGCTATGGCCGAGCCGGAGAAGCTAAAGATAGACTTCGACAGGGAGTCCTACAAGGTGGGAGAACAGGCGGTGATTCAAGTACGTTCACCATTTGCCGGAAAACTCATCTTGGCCGTTGAACGGGACGGTATTCTCGATCAGAGAATCATCGACATGCAGGAGAACACGGCAACCATCACCTTGCCGGTTCGAGAGGAATACAAACCTAATGTCTATGTGGTTGGGGAATTGATCCGTTCTAACCGGTCTCTGGAAGTCCATGCGCCCGTCAGGGCATACGGTGCCTATTCCCTCAGAGTGGATTGCAGCGAGGACAAACTTGCTGTGGATGTAAAAGCACCAAGCCATATCGGTCCCCGCTCGGCTCTGAATGTGTCGGTTCAAGTCAGGGGCGGAACCGGGAGAACCTATCTGACAGTCGCCGCGGTGGACGAAGGAATCCTTCAGATTACGGGTTTTACCACCCCCGACCCCTTTGGATATTTTTACCGCAAGAAGAGGCTGTCAGTGGATACCTATGACATGTATTCCCTCCTCCTTCCCGAAATAGAAGAAACTCAAGAGAAATCGTCCCCTGGTGGGGGCAGAGCCGAGGAGAGGGCCAGGCACCTGATACCGGTGGCCCTGCGCCGGGTTAAGCCTGTGGCCCTCTGGTCTGGTATTGTGCGGGCTGACCCACAAGGAAGGGCCATGGTTCATCTTAAGGTGCCTCAGTTCCAGGGAAGTCTGAGGATAATGGCCGTCGCATTCGATCACGCCAGATACGGCTCCGCCTCAAAGAACGTGACGGTCTCCGATCCAATTGTTCTCACCCCTACGTTCCCCAGGTTCGTTGCCGGTAAGGATAGCTTTGACATACCGGTGAATCTCTACAATGGAACCGAGAAAGAAGGCAGTGTCACTGTCCGACTGGCGGTGGACGGCCCGGTAAGGATCCTGTCTCCAGAGGAGCGAACCGTAACGGTTCCGGCCAAAAGGGAGAAGCCGGTCAAATTCGTGTGCCGGGCAGACAATGAAATGGGAGCCTTGCACTTCAGGCTGGATGCTTCAGGTCTTGATGCGACTACCAGACACGAGGTGGACCTTCCGCTCAGACCTGCTTCCCCGCTGGTGACCGAGGTCGGGGCTGGGCGGATTGAGGATGACGGACAAGCCTGGTTCGCCATCGATCAAGATTGGATCGAAGGAACCACAAACCTGCAAATCAGCCTGTCACCGTTTGCACTGATTAACTTCGGACACAGTCTCCGGTTTCTCCTCACCTATCCGCACGGCTGTATTGAGCAGACCACATCCAAGATCTTCCCGCTCATTTACTTCAGCGATATTGCAAAGATAGCTGAGCCTGCGCTCTTTAAGGACCGAAGCGCAGATTACTATATTCAGGAAGGAATCACCAAATTGAGATCCATGCAGATGGCAAATGGCGGCTTTGCCTACTGGCCGGGCGGAGGGCACGAATCCGAATGGGGCAGCATCTACGCCACCCATTTCTTAGTTGAGGCTCGAAAAGCCGGCTACCAGATCCCGGATCGAACATTGGGTCAGGCGGCTAAGCGCCTGCGACAAATGCTCAGAGCAAAATTGAGAAAGGAAGCTCGTAGCTATCAGTTGGAGCGACAGGTCTATACTGCCTACGTGCTAGCCCTGCTGGGTCAGCCTGACAAGAGCAGCATGAACTACATCCGGCAGGCTGAATCGCAAAATCTCTCGAGCTGGGCACAGACGCTTCTGGCTGGTGCCTTCGCCCTCTCGGGAGACGTCAATACGGCCATGTCAATGATATCATTCGACATCGGTCCAAGTCAAGCGCCCAGGGAAACCGGTGCAAACTTCAACTCCTCAACCAGAGAGAATGCCATCGTGCTTGAGGTTTTAAACGAGATTGATCCTGAACACCCTTCAATTCCGCTTCTGGTGAAGGCCATCAATGACCAACTGAAAAGGCGCTCCGGTTATGTCACCCAGGAGACTGCTTTTGGGCTTATGGCTTTGGGCAAGACTTTGAGAGGCCAAAAGGAGGCTGACTACGAAGGAAAGGTCTGGTGGAACGACCAGCTTCTCGGCGCCTTTAGCGATAAAGACACGGTAATTGAGAGAGAGGGTGGTCAAGGAAAGGAGATAAAAATCAAAATAGAAGGCCAAGGCCCTTGCTATTACTACTGGTATTTTAGCGGCATCAGGAAGGGAGCGGATATCGAAGAGTACGACAGAGGGCTGGAAGTCCACAGGAGTTACTTCGACAGACGAGGTAATCTTGTCGATTACGGGAACATAAATCAGGCAGACGTGGTGGTGGCCAAGATCACCATGACCGCCCTGGCAGGTAATCTGGATAACGTTATCATAACCGACATGCTCCCTGCCGGGCTGGAGATAGAGAACCCCCGGCTGGGCGCAAGAAGCGTGATAGACTGGATAGGCGGGAAGTCGATTGTTCCCGACTATATGGACATAAGGGATGACCGGTTGAACGTGTATCTGAATCTGCTCAAAGGAAAGACTGCGGAGTTCTACTACATGCTCAGGGCGGTCACGGGCGGAGAATTCGTGCTGCCGCCCGTAAAGGGCGAAGCTATGTACGACCCCTTCCAGTCATCTGTCAACAATAGCGGCAGGATCAGGGTTGTATCCGGACCATGAAGAGCAAGAAACTAATCGTCATAGTCACCATAGCTGCAGCACTGCTGATGATTGTGGCGCTTTTCCCTCTCGACCGGGCCAAACTTCACAAGCCGCCTTCTCAGGCAGTGTATGCTAAAGACGGGAAACTGCTCCGCGCATTCCTGTCGTCAGACGAAAAGTGGCGCATGCCTTGCCGTCTGGATGAGGTGTCTGAATGTCTCAAGACAGCGGTCATTGCGGTTGAAGATCGATATTTCTATTACCATCCCGGCATAAATCCCTGGGCACTGATTCGTGCCCTCTATCTGAATGTCAAGCATAAAAGAATCATCTCTGGCGGCTCGACCATCACCATGCAGGTGGCAAGGATGATGGAACACCGGAAACGCACCCTGCTTTCAAAAACGGTCGAGATGATCCGGGCGTTGAAGCTGGAGTTGTTCTATTCCAAAGATGAGATACTGCAGTTCTATTTCAACCTAGCTCCGTACGGAAGTAACTTGGAAGGGGTCGAAGCTGCCTGTTATTACTACTTCCAGAGAAGCCCCGCCGAAATCAGCCTGGCCCAAGCAGCCCTGCTTGCCACAATCCCCAATTCGCCACAACAATTCGACCCTGAGAGATTTCCCCAAAGGGTCAAGAAGAAAAGGGACCAGATACTCAGATACCTCTGGAAAAGAAAAGTGATCAGCAATGAAGAGTATGTCAGAGCCGTTATGGAAGAAGTCGCCATTGGAAATCCGGGAATGCCTTTTGGCGCGCCGCATTTCACTGATCTGGTGCATAGAGGCTATCCTAAAAAGGCCAGAATCCACACCACGCTGGACAAGGGGATTCAAGGAAAATGCGAAAAGATATTGAGAAAACACTTAGGAAAGTGGCGAAGCATGGGCGTTACCAACGGTGCCGTTGTGGTCATAGAGAACAAAACCAATAGTCTCCGGGCAATGGTCGGTTCCCACGACTTTTTTGACCAATCCAGCAGGGGACAAGTAAACGGTGCTGCCTCCCCCCGCTCACCTGGCTCAACTCTGAAACCCCTTCTATATGCTTACGGCCTGGATCAGGGTCTTATAACCCCTGCTGCCGTGTTGTACGACGTGCCCGTAAACTACGCTGGCTACGTTGCCGAGAACTATGACGGCAAGTACCACGGAGTGGTTACGGTCGAGGAGGCGCTGGTTAAATCACTAAACGTTCCGGCCATAGGTCTGCTGGCTCAAATTGGGGTGGGGGACTTCATCGCCTTCCTGCAGAGGGGCGGCTTTTCAACCATAGATCCTTCGGAGGTCAGTTACGGATTATCCTTGATCCTGGGCGGATGCGATGTAAAGCTAACTGAACTGGCCAACCTATATTCAACTTTGGCAAATGGGGGGAGATACAGGCCCATCAGGTATTGTGCAGACGAGCCTGCCGAAGCAGAAAAGAGAGTCCTTTCAGATGGCGCCTCGTACATAATTACTGAACTCCTGGCGGAAGTCCAGAGACCGGATCTGCCCACCTACTGGGAATTCAGCCCGGGCAGACCAAAGGTGGCCTGGAAGACCGGCACCTCCTACGGCCATCGTGATGCCTGGAGCATCGGCTATTCCAAAGGCTTCACAGTCGGCGTCTGGGCAGGAAATTTTGACGGCCGAAGTGCCCCGGAGCTGGTCGGTGCTCAGGTCGCCGGCCCCATACTCTTCGACGTGCTGAATGCGATATCGGGGAAAGATGAGTGGAGATGGTTTGAAGAACCATTCTCAGTCTCGACCAGACAGGTTTGCGCCAGAAGCGGTATGGTTCCTGAGCACAACTGCGATCATACCGTGGAAGAACTTTATTTGCCCGGCATATCGCCCAACTGCAAGTGTAAGATCCACAAGTCGTTTTACGTCGATGCGAAAACAGGATATCGGCTCTGCAGATCTGATCTGGAACAAAGGTCTTACCTGAGAAAGGTGTTTGAAGTCTGGCCCCCCGAGGTGGCAACCTGGATGGAGCGTAACGGATATCCCCTTGAGAAAGTTCCTCCGCTCCTGCCCGTGTCCCAGAAGCTAATGGCCGGCAGTGGACCGATTATCCGCTCCCCGGACCCGACAGGCGAATACCGAGTGCGAACCGGCGTTAGCCCGGAATATCAAAAGATCCTTCTGGATGCTTCGGTGGATAACTCGGTCAATCGGATCTTCTGGTTTCTGGATGGAAAACTGACCTGGTCAGGAGACCCGAGCCAAAAGACATTCATCCGACCTGAAATCGGAGAACACCTCCTGGTCTGCCAGGATGACCAGGGACGCAGCACGTCGGTGAGACTTGTCATCAGATGATGCTTCGGCGTTGCCCCGGTTATCGTCCGAAAAGACTGCCCATTT
>JABAOF010006048.1_pt2 | contig 69777 bp, 57 predicted proteins | sample 7062171 | NCBI WGS metagenome assembly JABAOF01 (sample SAMN14538628, study PRJNA623070) | marine sediment metagenome | biome: marine biome [ENVO:00000428]; feature: marine pelagic biome [ENVO:01000023]; material: deep marine sediment [ENVO:00002113] | place: India: Gulf of Khambhat ...
ACGGACCCCTCCATCACTTCGACCACGGCCGAATCGGGAAAGGTCGAATAGCCGGACTTCGTGACCGAGACGATATGACCTCCTATCATCAGATCAAAAATGGTATCCGGAGTGGTCTTGCCAGTGGTAACGTGATCTAAAATTATCTCAGCTCCATCTATGTTCGAGTTGACGAAGATATCTCCAACTCGCTGCACCAAGGCGAAATCCACTGCGATCAGGGAGTCTTCGAATATCTCCACGGTATCAAGCTCGGGGAATGCTCTGTAGCCGTCTTTTTGCACGGAAACCAAGTGTATTCCAACTACCACGCTATCCAGGGTATCGGGGGTTACCTTCTGGGTACTGGCGCCGTCTAAGAGTATTATCGCACCTTGAGGGTCCGAATCGACAGATATTGCTCCGATCTTATCCGTCAGAAAGAAACTAACCGCACTCAGCTCGTTCTCGACGACCTCCACTGTATCGCATTCCGGATTCGAATTGTATCCATCTTTGCTTACCGAAATCTGGTGGGTTCCCACCGGAACATTCTTCAAGGTATCGGGAGTCTGCCTTCCGGTTTCATTGTCGTCTAAAACTATGTCCGCCCCCTCAACATTGGAGGTAACAAAAACGGAACCCACCTTCTCCGTTCCGATGAGATTTTTAGTGCTGCAGGTTAATAGGCCTGAGACCAGAATCAATAACAGGATGGCAATTCCCCAGTATCTGGTAAACCTTGGAATGTCGCGGGTTGGAAGGACTGAAATCATTTTGCGTACCTGCTCTATTTCTCCTTATTATAACGATCCCAGCCAAGTTTTAATGGATTTTTTCCTGAACGGCTTTTTCCGTGCAGAACTTTCCCGCGCCTGCCGCTGACGAGGTTTGCTAACCGCGGTTGAGAGTCCGCGAATGCTTTTTCGTGTGGCACGTTTCGAGAGAGGTCCAGTCGAATCTGCCGTCTGCGCTGAGGACTCAATGGGTCGGGTAAACCATACCGACGCTGAAGATGCATTACTCGGTCTCAAATTCTCATGAAGCCTGATTATAGAATCTGATCAGCGGCTGGACGATTGATAATTTCACCTGCTTGTTTGTCTCGCCAGCCTGTATCTTCGGAGCATCAGGTACAGTCCTGAAATCAGGATGAGCGAAGTCAGTATAATCAGGCCCCACTGATTGGTGACCGGTCCGTCCTCGTGAGCGTTCAGAAGGAAGGTGATGGACTTGCTGGCAGCGGGGTTCAGATATGGATCTACGGTGATGGTGAAGTTTCCCTGCTGTGCGGTTCTGGGTATGATGCGTAACTCAACGTGATCTTCCCATCCCGGCTCCAGGTAGGAGTTTGCCATGGTAATAGTCGTATCCCAGCAGACGCCGCCCGCGCAAAATTGCACCCACCATTCCTCCGGCGTAGGAGGATTTTCGGTAAGAGTCACGGCATAGCTATCTATCTCGGTTCCGGTGTTGGTCAACAGAGCGTAGAAATAAACCGTGTCCCAAACTGTAGCGACTTTGACCGTTTCCTCCGATGTGAAGGTGAAGTCAAAGCTGAGAGGCTCAGCCGCAACCTCGCTCCGGCCGGCCAGCATGCTTCCGAAGAAAACAAAAAGACCGACTGCGCCCAGGGTCAACAAGGTACGCGTACGTTCGTCCATCGATCCTCCTTTATGTTTTGATATTTAAAAATTGGCAAATGCCATTTTAGCCATTTGACCAGGCATCGTTGCCTTAACATTGTTTCAAAAACTTGCCTGGTGAATTCAGGTTAATCACATCCTTTTCGAGGTGCCTCTCCATCCCTGAAAAGATAATTGATCAGGTAAACGATGTCTGCTGCGTTTACCGCGCAATCTCTGTTGGGGTCGCCTCTGCCGTAAGGATTAGGTGCCGGTCCGCCTCTATACAGATAGCTTATTAGAAATACTATGTCTGCTGCATCCACTGAACCATCGCCGGTGCAGTCTCCGAACACGTAAGTGGGAAAAAGAGGTGACTTGGCCGAGCAAAACACGGGATTATAGTCATAGCCATCGGCCTGCACAAATGCCACTAGGTAACAGTTTCTGTCAACCCAAGCAGAGCTCAAAGTATAAGCCTGGGAATCGACGAAAATCTCTCCCGGCTCGAGGCTGAAGGGAATGCCAAGATAGTTGGGCAGCATCTTCCGGACTATGTGATGCAGGCTGTCCAGCCCCTGCCAGGGGTAGTACTTATGGCTCTCCGCTATGGCATAACGCAAGTGGGCATTAGCGTTAGGGAAAGTATCCACAGCGGTGGTCCAGGTTTTGACTTTCAGCAGCCGACTGGTGGAATCGTAGTCCACGTCCACCCGGAGCGTGCACAAGGAGGGGTAGAAGAGTATCTCATTGGTGTAAGCTCCAAGATAGCAACCGAAAGTAGCGGTGCTACCTCCAGAGCAGGTCCTTTTTCCGTCGATTTTGGCCCGGGGAACTGATGAGATTTGATAATAGTTCACCCTGCCGGTGACGTCCGTATTGGTGAACGCGTCGTTAGTATGATATTCCAAAACGGCCAGGCTGTCCCCTTTGAGCTTCTCCAGCGAGTCTGCGGCAACTGCCGCATAAGGGCAGTAGGGTCAGGTTGTGCGGCCAAAGACCTCCAGCAAGACCCGGCTGCGAGGGACACCAACGCCTTTGGCGGATAACTCGTCTCCCTCAAACGCTTGCTCGTATGGCTGCCCGGGAATGCACTCTATTTCGGCCGGCCGTGAATCCACCAGGGCCGCGGCGCTCACCAGAACAACACAGATCACCGCCAAGGCTGTCCAGACTCTGTGTCTTTTCGGCATTCGAACCTCCTTTCAATTAGGCCAGTTGATTTGATTTGTTTCTAATCTATTTCCCATCCTCGAAGAGGCACAGGGCCTCCGTTAAGTATATAGTTGACCAAGTAGACCATATCCTGGGTATCGATAACGCAATCCTCGTTCGGGTCTCCCGCTGCCGAGGGTTGCGGCTGCGGGCCGGAATACAGCACGTAATTCGTCAAATACACAACATCCGATACGGTCACCACTCCATCCGAATTTGCGTCTCCCGATACATGCTTCTGATACAGCGGGATCAAATTGGAAATCAGGACACTGGTATCCTTGTCACTCTGAACAAATACCACCAGATCACAGTTCTGGTCGGCCCAAGACGGGCTGATGTAAAAGCTCTGGGTGTCCACGAAAGTTTCTCCCTGGTTGAGAGAGAAGGCCACTCCCAGACTATCGGGCAGCATATCCCGGACGATGAAATGGAGGCTATCCAGCCACTGCCACGGTTGAAACTTGTGGCTCTCGGCGACCGCATAGCGAAGATGCAGGTCGGACTCGAGTATCTGGTCCACTGAATTCATTTTGGCTATTATTTCCCCGGTTCGGGTAGAGGGATTGTAGTAACCGATCTTCAAAGAGAGAATGCCCGGCGTGTTCACCGCTATGTGTTGGCTATAGAGGCCATTGTACACGTTGAAACTATTCGGGTTTGCTCCCACCACCCAGTCTTTCCCACCGAAAATGGCAGTAGGAACATACTCTACGTAGTAATAGTACAGCCTGCCGTATCCGTCAGGACATTCAAAACCATCATTGGCGTGATAAGCCACCACAGCCAGACCATCTCCTTTGATTTTTTTTAGCGAGTCTGCAGCAACTGCTGCGTAAGGACAGCTCCCTCACCAGGTTGCCGTGGCCATCTCAAGAAGCACCTGCTTTCGGGGAATGCTATATTGCCTCTTTGACCCGAGGTCTTCGGATCCCATGTAGATTTCGGGCTGCTGCTGCGTGAAACATTCTATCTTGCCCTGACCCGAATCAGCCATGCCGGAAGCCGTTAGAAGAAGCAGAAACAGCCCCAGCAGACCAATCTGGCTTTTTTGCCGTCTGTCCATTCCGAACCTCCTTGAACCGAAAGAGCTCTGGCCGGCTTAATCTATCTCCCACCCGCGAAGCGGCGCGGGACCTCCCTGGAACAGATAGTTGAACAGATATACTATATCCGCCGCATCTATGACGCAGTCCTCGTTCACGTCCCCTGCCGCAGAAGGACTTGGCTGGGGACCACCATACAGCACATAGTTGTACAAAAAGACCACGTCCGAGATGGTCGTCACGCCGTCTCCGTTTACATCTCCAGAAACGTGAACTTGGTACAGAGGAAGCAGGTTCGATATTAGAACCTCCTTGCTCTTGCCCTTGTCACTCTGCACAAAAACCACCAGTTCACAGTGATAATCCACCCAGCCAGGATCAATGTAAAAGCTCTGGCTGTCCACAAAAGTCTCACCTTGTCCCACGTAGAAGCCCAGACCGATATAATCGGGAAGCATGTCTCTAACTATGAACTGAAGGCTGTCCAGAAAATACCATTCATAATACTTGTGGCTCTCGGTGATGGCATAACGAAGATGCAAGTCTCCTTCCTCTATCTGCTCTAACGAGTTAAGCTTGGCTATGATCGTTCCGGTTCTCAAAGTAGGATTATAGTCCACCTTCAGGGAGAGCACGCCCGGCGTGTTTATTGCAATCTGCTGGTTGAATTCGTTGTAGTAAGCAGCGAAGGTACCTCCACCTCCGCCCACCACCTGGTCGGTTCCGTTGAATACCGAAATAGGAACTCCAGTGATACCGTAGTAACTTGCTCTTCCGGCCGATTCTGAATTGGTGAAGGGGCCACTGGTGTGATACTCCAGTACAGCCAGTTTGTCGCCCATCAGCTTTTTAAGTGAATCTGCGGCAACTGCCGCCCAAGGACAGTAGGGTCACCCAATGGGACGGGTGAACATCTCCAGGAGCACCTGCTTGCGGGGGACGCCGTACCTGTCGCCGGAAAAAGAATCACCACGTTCGGGAGAGATCAAAGAGGGTTGTTCGGGAAGGCACTCTAACTCATCCTGGCTCGAATCAGCCCGGACGTGAGCGCCCAAAACAAAAAGAAACAGTGCCGCCAGAGCCACGCAAATCATTTGCTTTTTAGACATACGCACCTCGCTTGAGCATATAGTTAGTCTGACTTAATCTATCTCGCATCCCGGCAGAGGACTCGGCCCTCCGTGATACAGATAACTAATCAAGTAGTTTACATCCTGAACATCTATCACGCAATCTTCGTTGGGGTCGCCCGATGCCGAAGGTAAAGGCCCAGGTCCCCCGAAGAAGATGTAATTGGTCAAGAAGACCGCGTCCGAGACGGTCACCACCCGGTCGCCGTTTGCATCCCCCGAAACATGGCTCCGATACAGGGGCAGCGAATTGGTTATCAAGACCGTGGTGTCTTGATCGCTCTGAACAAAAACCGCCAGCTCACAATTACGGTCCACCCATTCGGTGTCGATGTGAAAGCTCTGGGTATCCACGACTGTCTCTCCCTGGTTGATGGAGAACGGCACACCCATGTGATCCGGAAGCATATCCCGCACTATGAAGTGAAGGCTGTCTAAGTTCTGCCACTCATGGTATTTGTGGCTCTCGGTGATGGCATAGCGAAAGTGCAGGTCGGCCTGCGATATTTGGTCCACCGAGGTAAATGCGGCTACTATCGCTCCGTCTCGGGTGGAGGAATCGTACTCCACCTGTACGGAGAGAACTCCCGGGGTGTTAATCTCCATGTGCAGATTATACATCGTTTCATAAATGGAGAATGCCTGTTGCCCTCCACCGATCTGCGGGTCTTTCCCGTCGAAAACCGCCGTGGGGAGCCAGATGCTGTCACCGAAGTAGTAGATCATCCGGGGGAGGCCGTCCGGGCATTCGAAAGGATCGCTGGCATGGTAAAAGAGCACGGTCAGACTGTCTCCTTTCAGTTTCTTCAACGAATCAGCGGCAACTGCCGACCAGGAACAACCCCCTCACCAGGTCGCAGTGGTGATCTCCAGGAGCACCTGCTTGCGGGGGATGCCGTACCTGTTCCCGGAAAAAGAATCACCACGTTCGGGAGAGATCAAAGAGGGTTGTTCGGGAAGGCACTCTAACTCATACTGGCTCGAATCGGCCCGGACGTGAGCGCCCAAAACAAAAAGAAACAGTGCTACCAGAGCCAGGCAAATCATTTGCTTTTTAGACATACGCACCTTGCTTAAGGATATAGTTAGTTTGACTTAATCTATCTCGCATCCCGGCAGAGGACTCAGCCCTCCGTGATACAGATAACTAATCAAGTAGTTTACATCTTGAATATCTATCACGCAATCTTCGTTGGGGTCGCCCGATGCCGAAGGTAAAGGCCCAGGTCCCCCGAAGAAGATGTAATTGGTCAAGAAGACCGCGTCCGAGACGGTCACCACCCGGTCCGAATTGGCATCGCCGGGCACACGCGGCTGATAAACTTCAAGCGAGCTGGAGATCAAAACTGCCGTATCCTCGTCGCTTTGCACGAAAGCCACCAACTCACAATGACGATCTACCCATGATGTATCGATATGGAAACTCTGGGTATCCACAAACGTTTCACCCTGGTTGATGGAGAAGGGCACCCCGTTCTCGTCAGGAACCATATCCCGGACTATGAAGTGCAGGCTGTCCAGATTCTGCCAGGGATGATAGATGTGGCTCTCGGTGATGACATAACGAAGAGCCAGATCGGACTGCGGAATCTGGTCCGCCGATGCGAACCGGGCAATTACTGTCCCATCCCGAGTTGATGGATCATACATCACCCTCAGTGCAAGCCTGCCGGGAGTGTTGACGCGGATGTGCTGCTCATATAATTGGCTGTAAGTCTGGAAGGTGCCCGCATCTCCGCCCTCCGTCTTGTCTGTGCCATCGAAGATTGCAGTGGGCAGGGATACCACCGGGCCGAAATAGTAAAGCATACGGTAGACGATCTCCATGGTCTGGAACTCGGCCAGCTCGTATTCCAGCACGGCCAGGCTATCCCCTCTAAGTTTCTTGAGCGAATCAGCAGCAACTGCCGCATACATGCAAGCGTGTCACCAGGTGGCGGTCGCAATCTCCAGCAGCACCTGCTTGCGCGGGACAGTGAAATCTTCTCGAGAGGACATTCTCTCCCTTTCAAAGGAACGTGTTTCGGTCAACTCTTCCTCCAGCTCGACAGGACTGATATCCGCGCTCTGCTGAGCCAGAAGCTCGCTCGTCGAAAGCATGAGAAATAGCCAAGCACAAATGATTCCTTTTCGCATGCCGACCAGCCTCTATTCTTTCTTATCCGAACTCCAATACTCAGCCCCTTCAAAGCTTGCCCCTGATTATAAGGTTCAAGCTTTTTCAGCGTCTATCAGCTAACTCCTCCCTTCTTTGACGTGTTCCACATGAGAACCCGCGTGCTGGTGGTGATGCTCTATCTTCTCCTCTTTCCACACCGGCTTGAACTTGACGGTCTTGCAGACCCATTTGGTGCACTCCAGACAGCGGATGCAGTCCCCGTCATTGGCGTTGTGGTGTACATTGATCTCCATAGGGCACCCCTGGTGGCAGTCCTCAAAGAAAGCACAGACGTCGGAACGGACCTTCAACTTGAAAATGCTAAACTTGTTGAAAAGCGACCAGATAGCTCCCATAGGACAGGCATACCGGCAGAAAGGCTGGTGCACCAGAATAGCAAATCCTACCAGAGCGAAGAGTATGAAAAGCTTGGTGTAGAACAGAAGCCCTACCCTTGATACAATTGTGCCTCCTTCGGTGAACATATCCCCAGTGGGATTCCACAGCACGAATGGAATGCCCGCTTCCAGAGTGCCCACCGGACAGAGCTTGCAGAACCAGGGCTCACCCACCCAGAAAGCCACTAAAAGGGTCAAGCCAGCCAACACGACGTACTTGCTATAGCTCCACCCCTTCCGGGGATAGAATTTCTTCGTTTTTATCTTGTACAGCATCTCCTGAAAGAAGCCGAAAGGACAGAGCCATCCGCAGGTCATTCTTCCCACCACCAGGCCGATCACTCCGAAAAAGCCAATCAACATGAAGGGGATGGCTTTGATGATCACGAAATGCTGAAGCGTACCTATGGGACAGTTCACCGTTGCCAGCGGACAGCCATAGCAGTTCATCACCGGAACGCACACCCCCTTGAACGGGCCCTGATAGATGCGGTTGAAAAACAATGCAGCGATGTAAGAGTTGGAGACCACCAGCGTCCCAATTTGAAACAGACGTCTCTTCATTATCCACCCAAAGCATAGGTTAGGGCAACCCAACACTATCTGGAGCAGGAGGAATGCCCTACTCTATGCCGATACAGGAGATGCACAAGATGGAACCGTTATAACGAGTCTCCTCGAAATCCCCAAGCGTGAGCCCGTAGACCAGAAGGCTGAGAAGAGCCAAAAAAGCCAGGATCTTGAACAATTTCCCAAAGAATCGCACGCCAGACCTCTGTTTTTCAACGGCTAATTCAAATAAGACTCTTTAAGTCATCTTAATTTTAATATAACACACAAAACCTATTTGTCAATACGAAAAAACCCCAGTTTCCACTGGCTTGTGTGCCTCGACCATTGCCTGTCGCACTTCAGGCAGCACCCGGATTCAGTCAACCGAATCTGCCGTTAGCTGATGACTTCAAGTCATCATTTCCGGCAATCCGGAGGTTCATCTGCTTGGCCGAGCCCTAATGCCTACGACTTTTTTTCGGGGCTTCCGAAAATCCATTATCAAGACTTAAACTACGCCCCAATCCTGTTTCTCCCGATCTCTGAGAGATGAGGTCTATTACTGTTTTTTTTACACGGGTACGGTCCCGGATTAGCCCGCTAATCGGCTAGGGGTCAACCAACTCGTAACCCGAACTCTTTCTTTAACAGATAATTAGCCATACGCGGAAATGGCTAGGGCGATCGGGCAAGCACTTGAAGAGGGCCTTACTGATTAGGATATCACCCTATACTTCCAAAATAAGTGCTTGACAAGGATGGGGGAGTGTTCAAAATAAGAACCAAGTCAACAGCCGCCAAGAGAACGGCGGAAAGAACGCGCTGGCAAGGATTGCCGGGGAGGCCACCGAGTTTGGTTGTCTTAGGTTCCCCTTGTCGGAATGATTCCTGAACGCTTCCCAGACTGGTCTTTCTGTTCGCAAAACGAATCTACGAGATTCATCGTCAGTTCAACCATGTTGGAAATCAGAACCTTAAACAACCAAGAGGAGATGCGACATGGCGCCTCGATTCTTTAGACCTAAGTTCGCGTTTTTCTTGTTCCTGGCCGCCTTGATTCCCTCGGTTTGTTTTGGGGCGGAGTACGCCCTGGACCGGGGAGCCGACATGTACGCGGTTACGGCCGGAATCATGAATGCTTCCGGAGATCTTTATGAGGATGAGGAGGGCAACTCGTCCACCACCATTCTGATCATGCCAAGTTGGGCTCGTTTCTTTGCGCCCAATTTCGGTTTCGGCGGTGATTTTCTGCTCATGCATTCCAAGCAAGGTGACGCAGGAATATCCACGCTGGGCCTGGGCCCGAAAGCGATGTTCTTCTTCGGCGGGAAGCACAGCAGATCTTACCCTTACGTCACCTCAGGTTTCTATTACATACGGAACACCTATGACACCGGTCCGTCGGATTTTACGGTCTCCGGCACCAGGTTCAAGTTCGGCGCCGGCCTAAACGTTCTGGTTAGCCCCCATCTGGGCATTCTGGTGGAGGCATCCTACAATCTCGACACCTTGAAACCCGAAGGCGCGGAGAGATCTGAGTCCGGAAATATGTTAATTATCTCTATGGGACTGGCGGGTTTCAGTTTTTGAATAAGGAGAACATCTTCACAGGATTCATGATCCAAACAAACTCATGTGATATGAGCAGGGATGATGAAGCAAGAAATTTTGATTTTGTTTTTGTTGGGTGGATTGGCTTTGGTATGAGGAGGTGGGAATGGGGATGGAGCACCACCTCAACACGCGCCGAAGGCACAACAAATGGCGGGTTATGCAGACGATTACGTATACGTTGGTGTGTACTGGATAAACCGGGATGGCTGGGATTATAAGGAAGTTTTCGAGAACTAAGGAGGATAAAATGAAAAATTGCAGAACTGTTCTCATAACCTCACTTCTGATAATCCTATCTGTCTATTTTTCTGTTACGAATTTCGCACAAGAGAAACTGGACGATTTACGATTTTGGATCGAACTGGATAAGAAAGTTTTTTTTGTAAGTGAATCTATTTGGTTAGATATGTATGTTCAAAATCTGGGCAAGCAGAAAGTCGGAGTGAAACCGTTAAGTCTTGCGGGTGGATGGCTAGAGATTCTTCTCATCAATTCTGAGAATGACACGCTGGAGCCTCAAGGCAAAGAACATATCGAGTGGATTGGGGAAGGACCAACGTTCTCTCTCGAACCCAATGAAACACTATTTATCTGTCGAAATGTATTAGAGGCAACGTCGATTGGGGAACCAGAAGAGCCTGGGCCTGGATCATGGCGAACCTATCTGAAACCAGATACTTATAGGATTAAGGCAATATACAAAACTCGTCTCGCTTCAACTGAACTCACGTTCCAGGTGATGAACCCATCTGGCAACAAAAAAAAAGCATACGATCTTTGGAAGGAGGGAATGAAAAACTACGGCAAAGCCCAATGGCAACTAGCAGTATCGAAGTGGAAGGAACTGCTAAGTAAATATCCAAAGAGTGTTTATGCTCCCTCAATCTGCCGCGAGTTGGACTATTATGACCGTGCAAATTCAAAAAAATACGCTCAAAAACTTTTTTTAGAGCATCCTAACTCTGGTTACTCCGAGTTTGTCATCGGCGTATTACTAGAAAACAAATCAGAAGAAGAACGAGAGACAATTTTGCAAGAAATCGAAAAGAAATTCGCGGGCACCAGGGCAGCGAAATTTGTTAATAATATTAGAAAAGGAATAATTGCCTATTAGAAATGCAAGCAATATAAAAAGGAAAGGACTGATCCAAATGAAAAAGTTCATTCTCACAACTGTGTCTTTTCTCCTCCTGGGCTTAACCGCTTTTGCGGGGCACGTAGAAAGGGACCTAAGAGACAAGGGATTACACGTGGCGGACTTATCTGATGAGGATAAGATCAATCTTCAGATAAACAGATTAGAGCAAGCCGTAAGGCAGCAATGTTCGGCTGAAATACCCGGAATAGTCTCAAATCACTACAAAGAGACCAATCCCATCATTTCCAAAAGAACATTAGAAGGTAACTTAGAGGGTACGTTCCTCAATGCAGCAAGCCAAAGGAGATTTGCCACTCAGACCAACTTTGAAACAGGTCAGACAGTGACCTCGTCCCATGACTTTTACATCAGGATTCTGAGGACCGAAATTCAGAACGACAAAGCGTGGGTCGAATGTGAAATCGGGCTGTCCCAGGCGGGCAAACGATTCAACAGGATAGGCGAAAGGCTGGGGTTTGTTGTCAACAATGGAAACTGGTTTCTCGAAGAATCTCAGAATCTCTTCGGTTGGCTGAGAAGTGCTTCTCAAGCGACAACAGAAGAGATCGGGATGTTGAGCTTCGACGACAGAGTGTTGCGTCAAACCAAAGACGACTTTTCGTCCAGTCATCTCTTAGTTCCGGTTACATTCTACAATTACGGGAAGACCGCCATTCCCCGTTTCAACAAAGCCGAAAGCCAAAACTGGTTCGGGGTCAATTGCATGAATTCGCCTTTTGGCATCGTTGTTGACGTGGAGGACTGGCCGGGCAGTTCCAATCTGGATCACAGCTTTCTTTTTGTCTCAGATGTGACCTCCAACAAGATGATTGGGACTGACCAAGACGATTGGGTCGGGGAGTTTGGAAGTCAGGGAAGCGGAGTGGGCCAATTCTGGGGACCGCACGGAATGTGTACGGTTCAAGGTTACTACTACTTCGTTGCAGACATGTTCAACAATCGAGTCACGGCATATATTTACTATAACCAGTTGGATGAACCACAGTGGCATACAGAATTCGATCTGCCAGGCGAAGACATCTTCAATCATCCTGTGGATGTGGAGGCAAAAGACCGAAATCCATATGACCAACAGGATGCCACTTACATAGCAGTCGCCGACGAGCGCAATCACCGAATAGTGCTTTTTCACTGGGCTCCCTGGACACTGGGTTGGGACAGGAACTACGGCGAATATGGCTCTGGCGAAGGGCAATTCATGTGGCCCACCTCGGTGTGTTTCGGAAGAGACCCAGAGTCAGGATACCAGACAGACGATCTTTATATCACTGATTACGGAAATCGGAGGCTGGTTCGAATCTATATCAACCGACCCGAGGGTGTTAACTGGAAAGCCACCTACCAGTTCCCGGAAGGCACAGAACTTACATCCGTCGATGTGGATAACAAAGGCTTGGTTTACGTGGTCGACCGGCATTATGGAAAAGTGTACAAATTCGCCCCATCGGAGACCTATCCTTATTACTTCAAGCTCCTTGGGATATGGGGAGAAACCGGAACCGAGGACGGACAACTATATCATCCCAATTCGATCCAGGTCGCACATGGAAGATATGTGCCACACCCGAATCCCGGCTGGTCTCCCCTGAGAGATCTGGGCGATGTCTTTATCTCAGAATCCTGGGGGTACGAAACGGGTGTGCGAAGATTTGTCACGGCTGCCGATGTTTTGAACCTCACAGCCGGATGGGTTCCTTACGATGAGGACACCGGCGAGGGCAATTTCATCTGGTGGGAATATCACCTCACCGACTTTGGCAATGTCACCGAGCAGGTCTTGCGTGGGGCGGAGAGCCTCCGGAATGCTGCTGGTTGCATGAATAATCCCGAAGATGAAATCAAATCAGGCGAAGCTCTCCAGATAGAACTCCCCTTGGCGTAACCTCGCGTACGTAAAGTGCTGAAACCAATCTCCAAGATTCAGATATATCCCGCTGCCAAGTTCTTGCAGCACGGGTACATGAGTGTGTGCTAAGATGACCGCATCAAAACCTTCTGTTATCTTATCCGCGGCAAAACCCTCGTAATCGCCGAGATAGCTTGTGTTTCGCTTCTGGACGTAGCTTCTGCTTCTTCCGGCGACAAACTTAGCCAAGGGGTAGCTGATATCGGGAGGAATCTGTCGGTAAAGAAAGATGTTCACTCTATTTCTCAGGATCTTCTTCAGAATTCTGTATCCCACATCCTTCCTTGCCAGCCCGTCTCCGTGCGAGATGAAGACCTTTTTCCCCTGATGAACGACCTCTATGGAATCTCTGAATATGGGGATGCCGATTTGCCTGGGGAGAAAATCTCCCAACCAAAAATCATGATTACCGACAATATAATTCACCTTTACCCCGCAATCCACCAGTTGTCTCAACCTGTTTAGCACTGCAAAATGATCTTTGGGGATGGCATTCTTGTATTCAAACCAGAATTCAAACATGTCCCCAACCAGGTATAGAGTCTCCCCTTCGCCTTTCACCCTGTCAAGAAAAGAGATCAGCTTCTCTTCTTTGAATTTTTCCTTATCCTCCTCGTCTGCTCCCAGGTGAGCATCAGAGAGCAAAAAGACGCTTTTAGACATGGAAGGAAGATTGTTGGTTTGGGTGACAATGTCAAGGCAAAAGGAAGCAGTCCAATTTCAAGAGGGATTGACTCTTACCGTCCCCTCTTCTCCCTCTTCTCCTTCAACTCTAATCTCGGTTTGCAGAAACTGCTTCACCACCCAGACATTACTCAAAAGATGTTTGGTGATCTTAGACACGGTGAAAATCGATTCCCCGTCGGCCAAAGATAGATAGGGAATCAACTGATCCGCCAGATGACGGTCGACCGCCGCATTGCTCCGCACGAAATCAACAAACTCCTCACATGCTTCCTCTGCCACCTTCTCCGCCCTCTTGCCCCTTTCTCCTAACGCACCGAAGCCTGCCACGGAGTTCTCGAATTCCGCCTTCAGGAAAAAGAAAGTACCCTGACCGATGGAGGGAGCTTGACGAATCTGAATCTCCGGCGAGAATCCCTTTTCCTTCAAGATCTTTGCGGCTTGATTTCTCTGCCTTTCGGCGATATGGTTGGGTAGGTTGGAAACCACAGAGATTCCGAACAGTTTGCGCAGCTGCCCCCTTTTGGTCAAATCCAGAGGCATAAATTTGGAAGTCGGCCGGATGCTGCAATGAACCTCTCCCCCACCTTTGGGATACCAGCCCCACTTCGTGATGTCAAGGCTTATCTCACAGCCGATTTTCTTCACCGTCGGAGCGAAGACTTCCCTAAGGTAGTCGAACGGTGGACTCCAGGGGACGTGAGTTCCGCCCAGGACCGTTATTTTCGAGTCCTTTTCACAACGACTTAAAGGCAAAAGCATTGTCTGCAAAACCAGCGAGGTCGATCCGGCGCTTCTTTTCTTTTCCGCCACGTCAAAGATGAAATCTCCGCCTTTTATCTCCTGAGGGGAGAATCTCAGGCTCAGCGACTGGAGAGCGTCACCCTGCACCTCAGCTCGGCTTATCCTTTTGCTGGCGCTGACTGAGGTCAGGTGCTGGGGTTGTAACCCCGGTATCTTTCTTCCCTTTCGAATGTTTACAATCTCTACCGGCTTCTTCAAAATGCAGGACAGGGACAGAGTGGTTCTTAGAATCTGTCCCCCGCCTTCTCCGTAGTTACCATCTATCTGCAAATGCATCTGACACCCTTCCGAAGGATCTGTTTGAGACTGGTCTCAGTTTCTATAAGGCTCGACCTTCCTTATTTAGAGCTTTAAGATATGTTATGACCTGAAAATCGCAAGCCAATTCAGAAGAGGTTTCCCGGACCATAGATTTCAAACGAACCCACCTTTTTGGACACCTTCGACACCTTATCTGCGATAGCCGGATGCAATCCCAGTGTCATGTGGGGGGGTTGTCGGATTGCCGCGATATACCCTCAAAGATTTCCGTCCGAACAGCCGAATTTAGTAAAGGACAGGGAGTGGGGAATTCGTCCCGCTTCCTCTCTGTGGTAACCTTTGGTCCGAGTTTAACAAAGCAGGTTTCTTCAATGTCTTTGTGACAACGGACAGTCATCAAAAAGGGTATCACAGAAGAGGTGCATTGGAGTGTAGGTCCTCGAAACGGGCCTGAGGTGAGGGTAGGATTTTCCTTGACTTTTCCGGATAATTGTTTATCTTTTTGATTGATGAGAGGACATGCCTTATAAGAAGCGATTTAGACTGCTAAAGGGATTCTTCTCAATAACTTGCGGGGGCGAAAGACAATCTGAAGGGGTCGTTCGGAAATCTTTAAAGTAAAAAGGAGGAGATATGTATTCCCCTCGCAAAAGGATTACCATTGCAATTTGTGCGCTGGCCATCTTTTTGGCTTTTTCGGCTGACTTGTGGGCGGTCTCGCTGTCACCAGAGGTGGTTGAAAAGCTCAGGAGAGAGGGGAGGCTTCAGGAGTGGGTGGACAGGGGCCTTGACGCCAGGGCGAGAGGAGTGTGGGCGCCAAATCCCAATCCTCCGGTCAGGCTGGCGCCTCTGGGAAAGGCCCAGGAGGATACCCTCAAACCTTTCGTGCTATGCATAGACTTCAGTGACAATCCTGCCACAAAAGACACCAGCGAATTCTCCTTTCTTCTCTTCAGCCAGGACTTCGCTTACCCCACTGGAAGCTTCAGAGATTACTTCACGGAAAACAGTTACGGAACGCTCGACCTTGACGGAGCCGTATTCGGCTGGGTACGAGCTCCCCAGACCTATGAATACTACGTGGCCGGGGCATACGGATTGGGTATGTATCCTCACAATTGTCAGAGAATGGTCGAGGACGCTTTGACCATAGCCAACGCCTACGTCAATTTCCAGGAATTCGACAATGACGATAACGGCTGGATAGACGGGCTCCTGGTGATACATGCAGGTCCTGGAGCAGAGGAGACGGGAAGTGACGATGATGTATGGTCCCATAGGTGGTCTATGTCCACGACCAAGATCTTTGATGGTGTATATATGCGGCAGTACGCAATGCAGCCGGAAATACACCCGGGAGGGGCACTTATCGATATCGGGGTCTTCTGTCATGAGTTTGGGCATTTCCTGGGCGCCGTGGACCTTTATGATTACGGCTATGATTCTGAAGGCGTAGGAAACTGGAGCGTCATGGCATCCGGCTCATGGCTCAACGGTGGAAACACGCCCTCTCATTTCGATGCGTACCACAAGTGCCGGATACTCCACTTCTCTTCGGTTGTGACCGTTGAGTCGAATCAGACCGACGTGGAGATTCTGCAGGCTGAAACTTCCCCCAGCGCTTATCGATTGTGGACCGGGGCCATGGGCGGGTCGATGTATTTTTTGGTCGAGAATCGACAGAAAACGGGATTTGATTCCTACCTGCCCGGCGAGGGTCTGCTGATATGGCACGTGGACGAGAACGCCCCCGCTCCCAACGACTACCAGTGGTGTCCGGGGGATCCGGCAACTCCGCATTATCGATGTGCACTGGAGCAGGCAGACGGAGAATGGGAGTTGGAGGCGTGTCCCGGATACAGCAATGATGGGGACATAAGCGACCCGTTTCCGGGTTGGCTAGACAAGAGAGCCTTTGACGATAGCACAACGCCCAGCTCGCGGGATTACTACGACAATTCCACCAAGGTGGCGGTCTGGAATGTCTCCGATTCAGACTCGGTCATGTATGCTAACTTCGACATCGACTGGTCCAGGCCTTGCATCGTTCTGGACGATTTTACGGTTGACGATCTGATCGGAGGAGACGGCGACGGCAGGCCGGAACCGGGGGAGACGGTCAGGCTTTATTTCACGTTCACTAATTTATGGTTGCCTTCAAGTGGAACTGAGGTGACCGTGTCTGCGGATACTGCCGGAATAAACTTTACCGATGATTACTCCTATCTCGGGTACATGGGCACGGGTCAATCCCAGAACAATAACTCTGATCCTGTGGAGTTTACCGTAGATCCCGACTTCCCCGGCAGACCGACTATCTTCACCCTGCACGTGGAAGGCAATGGGGGTGACTACGTGGTTGAGTACGATCAGGAGGTCTGGGCCGGAAGGGCGGAGATTCTCATAGTCGACGACGCCGGAGGCTACCAGAGCTATTATGCTGGCGCGCTGGACTCTCTGAGACAGATCTATGACATCTGGGAGGCCTACGGCAAGGTTGATCCGGATTTCTCATTTACGGCATACAAATACATAACCTGGTATACGGGAGATCACCAGACCGATCTATTCACCCAGGCTCAGGCAGAAAGCCTGATGAGCTTTCTGGATAATGGCGGCAGACTGTTTATGACCAGCCAGGACGCCGTGGAGGTTCTGTCCGGTTCGGTTGAGCCCTGGGCTGAAACATTCTTAACAGACTACTTGCACTTAGGATACAACGGAAACAACTCTAAGTACCTGGTGGTTGGCCGCGCTGGCGATGCCGTGGGAGATACTTTGTACATTTATCCGAATTATGAGGTTTCCAATCAAAGTTCCAAGGACAACTTGATCCCAGACTCCGAGTCCGATACGGTCCTGTATTATACTGTAGGCGGAGCTGGCCATTGGTGGGATCCGTCGGAGTTGATCGCCGGGAGTAAATTCCAAAACGATATCTTCAAGGTGGTGGTGTTCGGCTTCGGATTCGAGTCCATGCGGAACGACGGCGGGTATTTCCAGGGGCAGTACACCAGCCCCCAGAAATTCGTAATGCAAAGGGTGTTGGATTGGATGAAACTTCCCGGACCGACCATCTATGTGATGTCTCCAAACGGAGGAGAGACCTGGTTCATAGGTGACTCGGCGGATATCACCTGGGAATCCATTTCCTTTGATGACAACGTCAAGATCGAATATTCGACCAATGCCGGGCTTGACTGGACGACCATCGCCGACAACACCGAAAACGATGGCATCTATACGCTGGAAGTTCCTGATACCCCCTCAGAAAGCTGTCTGGTCATAATCTCGGATGCGAGCGACGGAAGTCCCGCGGATACCAGCGACGACTATTTCCGCATCGTCGACTACGTGGCTGGCGACGCCAACGGAGACGGGACGGTAAGTGCCGGAGACATAGTTTTCCTGATCAGCTATCTGTACAGGAACGGACCTGCTCCACAGCCCATGGCGGCTGGAGATGCCAACAACAGTTGCGAGGTCGAGGCCGGCGACATTGTTTATCTGATCAGTTATCTGTATAGAAACGGCCCCCCGCCTTTGCCGGGATGTGCCTAAGGGAGTGGGCGCGGATGATTGACTCTGAGATGGAAAGATAATGCGTGGTTAAGGGAGGCTGGGTAGGACCGTCCAGCCTCTTTTTTGTAAAAGGAGTCATCCCCCTTCAAAAGCAGGATAGAATCCACGGATCAAGCAAGTAAAGGGTCAGACCGATCTTCTGTAAATGCAAGATGTCAGGGTCAAACGGAGGCTCTGGCGATCAGACTGTTGGAGTGACAATCTGAGCAGGAATGACAATGAAGAGTCCAAGATTATTCGGGTTCGTCCTTATCTTCTTCTTGATGATCGGCATTTCTGGATCGAGTTCGAGCCAGAAAGTTCCCGATCCCGCGGCTAATATGGGTTCGAATTGCTGGACTGCCGGGAAGACCTCAGTCTCCGATCTATCTCTTGAGGAGAAGAAGAAGCTTCTGGGTCTGAAGCTTCCTCCCGGGTATTGGCAGTGGCGGGAAAAAGCCGAAAGGCTGGAGGTTCCCAAAGGGGTGACGTATCCCACCCGTTTTGACTGGCGCGATTCCAGTGGGGTCACCCCGGCCAAATCTCAGGCAGACTGCGGAAGTTGCTGGGATTTTTGTGCTGTGGGAGCCCTGGAAGCAATGTTGAAAATCCACGGCGAGGTGGAGATGGACTTATCGGAGCAACAGGTTCTTTCGTGTAAGACTTACGGCACCGGCTGCGACGGAGCTTACCCGGAGCTGGCCTATCAACTCTTCAAAAATCCTGGGTCGGCAAAAGAGGAGTGCATGCCATATCAAGCTGACCATTGGGTCCCCTGCGTCCAGGACTCTTGCGAGAAATGGGCGAAGATCTCGCAATGGACTGCGGTATGCGAGGGTCCCAACATCGACGCGATCAAGAACGCCATCTACAACTACGGACCGGTATCAACGCTGATGGCAGTGGGGGAGACATTCTACTACTATAGCAGCGGCTGCTACGATGATCACTACTTCGGCCTCAACCATTGCGTCCTGCTGGTTGGCTGGGACGATACGCTTTGTGGTGGTGCGTGGATAGGAAAAAATAGCTGGGGCCAGGGTTGGGGCATAGACGGATTTTTCTACATAAAGCGAGAGGTTTGCCAGATAGGTACTGGCACGGATCTCGCACATTACGTCTTCCACCGACCACTGGTCCGGTGGGAGAGTTATGGAGTGGATGATTCCCCTCCCGGAGGAAACGGGGATGGCAGGCCCCAACGGGGGGAGACGGTCAGCATCAATTTTACATTGAAAAATGTGTGGTCTCCTCTGGGAGGAGTTGAGGTGACGGTCGGTCCGGATACCGCAGGCATAGTAATTACTGACGATTATACCTATTTAGGAGACATGGGTTCCAAGGATATTCTGGACAACTCTCTGGACCCTATGGAGTTTTACGTCCCGGACAATTTCCCGCCCACGAGAGTTCAGTTTACCTTCCACGCTTCCGGCGATTCGGGAGGCGGGGTGATATACACTGCAGACACCACATTCGAGCTCTGGGTAGGAGATGCTGAGATCCTGGTTGTAGACGATGATGCCGGATCAGCCCGGGATTACTCCGGCTATTATGTCGCAGCTATGGATTCTCTGCAAGAGGTTTATGATCTCTGGGATACCGGGACCAGAGCGAATCCAGATTTCTCCTTCAGCCAATACAAATATGTTATCTGGTATACAGGTGATCACAAGACTGATCTGTTTAGCCAAGCTCAGGTGGAAAGCCTGATGAGTTTCCTGGACAACGGAGGCAATCTGTTCCTAACCAGCCAAGATGCTGCGGAGGTGCTTTCAGCGTCGGCTGATCCTTGGGATCAGACTTTCTTAGCCGATTATCTACACGGTGGCTACGATGGGGATAATCCCAGATTTCTGGTGGTTGGAAACGACGAGGACGAGATCGGCGAGGCTCTCTATATCTACCCCAACTACGAGGTTGCCAACCAGACCTCGAAAGATAACTTGGTTCCCGATTCTCTCGCAGATACCGTCCTGTTCTATGCCTATCGTAACGGTACCGACTGGTGGTATCCCTCCGATTCTTTAGCTGGAATCAAGTTTCAGAATGACACCTTCAAGGTGGTTGTTTTCGGATTTGGATTGGAGTCCATAAAAGCAGACGGCGGAGATTTTCACAACCAGTACTGCAGCACACCGCATTCGATCATAGGCGTCGTATTGGATTGGTTTAGGACTCCATCTTACGTGCCCGGCGACGCCAACGGAAATCAGGAGGTGGAAACGGGAGACATCGTATACCTGATCACCTATCTTTACAGAGGGGGGCCCCCTCCCGATCCTATGGCCTCTGGGGACGCTAATGGAAACTGCGCGGTGCAGGCAGGAGACGTGGTTTACCTTATCGGCTATCTGTTTAAGAACGGCCCCCCGCCTTTGATGGGTTGCGCCTAAGGCTATATCTTAGATTGGACTGGAGGAAGTCAAGGGAAGTCCTTAAGGGTCAGGCAAACAAGTAAAGGAGAATCCAAAATGAAGCGTCCGAAAATTCTCAATCTTATTTTTCTCATGCTTTTTGCAACCGGTTTCCTGGTTTTGGGTCGCAGTGCCGATCCCTTGAAGGCTCAAGAAAGCGGATGTAATTGGACTGCTGGCAAAACATCCGTTTCAGACCTCTCTCACGAGGAAAAACAAAACCTTTTAGGTTTTGTTGTCCCTGACTGGTACAAGGAATGGTGGGAGAAGGCGGACAAGCTGAGAGCGCCTGCGGGAGCAAAGTTCGATCCGGTCTTTGACTGGCGGGTACACCAGGGCCCTTATGGAACAACCGGGGTCACTCCGGTTACCGATCAGGGCCAATGCGGCTCGTGCTGGGCGTTTGCGGGCGTGGCACATTTGGAGTCAATGGTAAAGATCTACGGCGAGGTGGAGATGGACCTTTCCGAACAGCAGGTGGTCTCCTGTGTCACTCCAGAGCACGGCTGCAGTGGGTGGTATACCACCGCGGCTTATGACTACTTCAGGAATGTCGGCCTGGTGGACGAGCAGTGCATGCCCTATCATGCCAATGATACCGACCCCTGCTACTGGTCGGACCCGTGTGAGAAGTGGGCCAAAATCAGCGGATACACCCCGGTATCCAATGATGTCAACTCCATTAAAAGCGCCCTGCTTGCCGGACCGGTGAAATCGAGCATGGCAGTCGAAGATACCTTCATGTCCTACACCGGGGGATGCTACGATAAACCGTACTTCGGTACCAACCACGCGGTTCTGATCGTGGGCTGGGACGACAATATGTGTGACGGCGACGGCGCCTGGATAGTTAAGAACAGCTGGGGGCCGGGTTGGGGAGAAGACGGGTTTTTCTACATCAAGTACGGCTGCTGCCAAATCGGCTCCTACGTTTATCAGATAAACTACGTCTTCCACCGACCATATGTTCGCTTTGATGATTTCGGGACAAACGATGAAACAGGAGGCAACGGGGATGGCAGGCCCCAGCCGGGAGAGACGGTTCGTCTGGATTTCGCCCTCAAGAACCTCTGGTCTCCGCTGGGCCAGGTTGATGTCACCGTCACTGCAGACACCGAAGGCATAGTGATAACCGATGCCCAGTCTTATTTGGGAGACATGAATTCTAAAGACGTGCTGGATAATTCGCTTGACCCGATGGAATTCTACATACCGGGCAATTTCCCCACCAGGAGAGTCTGCTTCAGCTTCCAGGTCTCAGGCGATTCCGGCTCAGGAGTGACGTACACAGCAGACACAACGGTGGAGATCTGGGTAGGAAACGCTGATATCCTCATCGTGGACGACGATGCCGGCTCGGCTCAAGATTACTCAAGCTATTACGTTGCCACCATGGACTCGCTTCAGGAGGTCTATGATCTGTGGGATACTGAGAGCAGAGCGGATCCGGACTTCTCCTTTAACAAATACAAGCATCTAATCTGGTTCACCGGGGATCACAAGACTGACCTTTTCACTCAGGCTCAGGTTGAAAGCCTGATGAGCTTTTTGGACCACGGCGGTAATCTCTTCTTGACCAGCCAGGACGCGGTGGAGATTCTTTCGACCTCCTCCGACCCTTGGGATCAGACGTTTCTGACCGACTATCTGCAGGTCGGGTACGGAGGAACCTGCGGCAGACGCCTGGTGGCGGGACACCCGGAAGATGACATTGGTGAAGATCTTTACATTTATCCCAACTACGAAGTAGCAAATCAAGACTCCAAGGATAACTTAGTTCCGGACTCCGAAGCTGACACCGCGTTGCTATACACCATAGCAACCAGCGAAGGGTGGTGGGCTCCCACAGACTCAGTGGCCGGCACGAAATTCGGCAATGACATTTTCAAGGTGGTCGTGTTTGGATTTGGGCTCGAATCCATAAGGTCAGACGGAGGGGAGTTCCACCAGCAATATACCGCCAAGCCGCACGTGGTCATTCAGAAAGTGCTGGAGTGGTTCAAGGCCACGCCCTATGAGCCCGGCGATGTTAATGGAGACCAGGTGGTCAACGCGGGAGACATAGTCTCCCTCCTTAGTTATCTTTACCGAACTGGAGCCGCTCCCGACCCTTTGGCAGCCGGGGATGCCAACGGAGACTGCATGGTTAGCGCCGGAGATGTGGTTTATCTCATCACTTACCTGTACAGAAACGGTCCTCCGCCCCAGCCGGGATGCGCTTAAAAGAGAAGCTAAGTATCTTTTCGGGTTGCAGGAACAATAACCGTTTGCGTGCTTCACCACTCGGTTAACGGTGAGATTTTGAAAAGGTCCAGACTGCATGCTGTCAGGCGGGAATGATTAGGCCCAAATAGTGGATTCAAGATAGATCCGGTCTCTGAAATCCAGATGCCTTTGGGGAGAAAGAGAGCCACCTCGTAGGCTCTTGCGTCAACAGCGGAAACCGGTTTGGGTAACATATACTCCAAGTGCAGGCTTCATGGATGCCCCGGATGCTGGATATAGGGTCCGGTCGTACTTTGAGCCAGCCAAAAGATTATGAAGGAAAAGAAGGAGGAGATATGTGTTTTTGGATAAGAAAATTCATCTGCTCGGTATGCCTTGCCTGGCTCTCTCTGGCCTTTGGTGCCGACCTGTGGGCGGTCTCCCTCTCACCCGAACTTGTGGAGAGACTCCGGGCGGAGGGAAGGCTGGAGGAGTGGATAGGGCGGGCAGATCTGGCCAGACAGAAGGGGGTATGGCAGCCCAATCCCATTCCACCTCTCAGAAAGGGTGGAAAGATGGGTCAGGTTGATACCACAAAAGCCATAGTCATCCTGGTGGATTTCAATGATAATCAACACTCGCGCACAACCGGAGAATTCGACACCCTCCTTTTCAGCAAGGGATTCGTGGTCTCGACCGGAAGCATGAGGGACTTTTATTGGGAGAACTCTTATCAGACCTTCGAGCTGATAGGGGACGTCGCCGGATGGTTCCGGATGCCGCAGGATTACAGCTACTACACCTACGGCGAGAGCGGCTTTGGTCCCTATCCCAACAATGCTCAGAGGATGGTGGAAGATGCAGTAAACGCGGCTGATTCAGTGGTGAACTTCGCTGATTATGATGGCGACGGAAACGGCTTTGTGGATGCCCTCTTCGTGGTGCACTCCGGGCTCGGAGCGGAGGAAACCGGGAGCGGCTGGCAGATTTGGTCCCACAGATGGGTCACCAGCGAATATGTCTTCCTGGATGGAGTGATAGTGTACGATTATTCCACTGAGCCGGAGATACGCATCGGCACCGGTTTGGTTGACATGGGTGTCTTCTGCCACGAATTCGGTCATGTTCTGGGGCTCCCCGACTTCTACGACTACGACTACAGCTCAGAGGGTCTGGGAGACTGGACCTTGATGGCTGGAGGGTCCTGGAACAACAGTGGCAGAACCCCCGCTCATTTCGACGCCTGGGGCAAGAAAACCCTGGGATGGACGACGGTCAATGTTGTGACGTCGAACCAGACAGATGTTGAGATCCTGCAGGCTGAGACTGCCCCTTTCTGCTATCGACTGTGGACTTCCGGCAGCCTGGGAGACGAGTATTTCCTGGTCGAGAACAGACAAAAGACAGGCTTCGACAGGTACATCCCCGGTCACGGCCTCCTGATATATCACGTAGATGAGAACACTTTCGGCAACAGCCATGAATGGTGCCCCGGAGATTCTCCGGTGGAGCACTACATGGTGGCTCTGGAGCAGGCAGACGGCCAGTTCGAGTTGGAGGGTTGCTACGGCTACGGCAACCAGGGAGACTCACGCGACCCGTTTCCGGGGACTTGGGACAAGAGAGCTTTCGACGATACCACCGGGACGAGCTCACGCCATTACTCCGACAGTTCCACGCAGGTAGCGGTCTGGAACGTATCCGACTCGGACTCGGTCATGTATGCTAACTTGGACGTGACCTGGTCCCGACCCTGTCTGCTCTTGGACGAGTTTACCATGGATGACTTAGCCGGCGGAAACGGTAATGGTCGTCCCGAAGAGGGAGAGACCGTAAGGTTGTACTTTACTGTCTCCAATATTTGGCTCCCGCTCGATGGCGCCAGCGTGACCGCCTCTGCCGATGCAGCGGGAATCACTTTTACCGACGATTACGCATATTTAGGTGACATCGAAACCGGGGGGTCAGCCGATAACTACTCTGATCCGTTGGAGTTTGTGGTGGATTCGTTGTTTGTCGCAAAACCGGTTATCTTCACCCTTCATGTAGAAGGGAACGTCGGTTCCTACAGCCATGATTTTAGTGTAAGGGTCGCAGTCGGAACAGCCCGGATTCTTATCGCCGATGATGACTCGGGCTCCGCCGAAGACTACCTGAGCTACTACACTGCGGCCCTGGATTCCCTGAACTACATCTATGACGTCTGGGACACACAGAATAAAGGAGAACCAGACTTCTCCTTCAACGATTACAGGTACCTGATCTGGTTTACCGGCGATCACAAGACCTCCATGTTTAACCAGGCCCAGGTTGAGAGCTTGATGAGCTTCCTGGATAACGGAGGCGGACTGTTTCTAACTAGCCAGGATGCGGCGGAGATCTTGTCCGGTTCCATCAATCCCTGGGATACCTTATTCCTGAGGGACTATCTGCACGTGTCATATGCTGGAGACTGCTCCAGGCATCTGGTGGGAGCTTATCCCGGAGATGAGGTGGGAGACGACTTATGGATTTTCCCAGGCAACACGCCGGGGGCCAACAACCAGACATCCAAGGACAACCTCGTACCCGATTCTCTTGCGGACACGGTTCTGGTTTACGCGGAAATCGGATTTGTCCCCACCGATTCTGTGGCCGCCACGAAATTTGCCGGTGACTACAAGGTGGTCTTCTTTGGATTCGGTTTTGAAGCAATCAATTCAAGCGGAGATTACTTCCACGGGCACTGGCTCAGCAAGCCTGACTTGGTCATGCAAAAGGTTCTCGCTTGGCTCAAGACGCCTTTGCATTATGTTGCCGGGGATGCCGATGGAAACCAGACGGTGAACGCTGGAGACATAGTCTATCTTATAAACTACCTATTCAGAGACGGTCCTGCTCCCGATCCCCTGGAAGCGGGAGATGCTAACGGGAATTGCGTGCTCGAGGCTGGTGACATTGTCTATCTAATTAGCTATCTCTTCAGAGGTGGTCCACCACCTGAGCCCGGATGCGCATAGGCCAAGATTCCGCGATTTTGGACGAGTGGGAGGAATATCGGTTCACCGCCTTGATTCACAAGAAGACTGCAAGCGTAAGCTGAACCGTACTAGGAAGTTGTCCCGGTATCTTTTGTCCGCACGTAGCTCATGATACAACCACGAAAAGCTCGTCTTGACTCCAGGTGATAGTCCTAGGCCCAAGGTAGTTAGTAGGTCAAGATAACTTCAAGGATTAAAAGGATGGCAAAGCGGGGCACCGGTAGGGAGAGCAGTACGGGATTGTTCAGCAAACAGGACTAATAAGGTCAACGTAGTATTTCTTGCGACTCGACGCCAGGCTGACTCATTATCCGTCGCGACAAGGGTTTTATGCAACCCGAAACTAGTAGGAACGTGATCCCGGAAAGGAGGAGATATGCGATCTCATGGAAAGAGCATTATCCTTGTCCTGTGTCTCTTCGTCCTCTCTTCTCTGACCGGTACGCCGCTGTGGGCGGTTTCTCTCTCACCGGAATTGGTGGATAAGCTCAAAGAGGAAGGAAGACTTCAGGAGTGGGCGGTAAAGGCAGATTCAGCCCGGCAGAGAGGCGTTTGGCAGGCCAACGCCAATCCCCCTCTTGCCGCAAAGAGAGCTTTCACCGCTGTGGACGCAATTGACACGGTTATGGCTGTAGTCATCATGGTCGATTTCGACGATAAAATCCATAGCCGCTCCACCAGCGAATTCGACAATCTCCTTTTCAGCAAGGGATTCGTTCTGCCAACCGGCAGCATGAGGGACTTTTTCTGGGAGAATTCCTACGGAACTTTTGAGGTGATCGGAGACGTAATGGGTTGGTATCGTATGCCTCAAGACTACGTCTACTATACTTGCACGTACGGAGAGAACGGGTTCGGGCCATATCCGTACAATGCACAAAAGTTAGTGGAGGATGCGGTAAACGCCGCCGATCCTTACGTGAATTTCGCGGACTACGATCGGGATGGAAATGGCTTCGTGGATGCTTTGTTTGTGGTTCACGCAGGACCCGGGGCAGAGGAAAACGGTAACCCTTGCGATATCTGGTCGCATCGTTGGGTCACCAACGGGTACGTGTACGTCGACGGAGTGAGGGTGTACGACTATTCCATGGAGCCGGAGATACGTGCCGGTGGCTCTCTGGTCGACATCGGGGTGTTCTGTCACGAATTCGGTCATATGCTTGGGCTCCCCGATCTTTATGACACCGACTACAGCTCATCGGGTTTGGGCAGGTGGTCGTTGATGGCCGGCGGCTCCTGGAATAACGGTGGGAGAACCCCGGCTCATTTCGATGCCTGGTCTAAATCGAAGCTTGGCTTTTCCACCCCCGTACAACTATCATCCAACCAGACTGACGTCGAGATCCTTCAAGCCGAGACCTCTCCTGTTTCTTATCGGCTCTGGACTTCAGGCTCGGGCGGGTCGCAGTACTTTCTACTGGAAAACAGACAGAGAATCGGCTTCGACAGTTACTTGCCCGGCGATGGTTTACTGATCTATCACGTGGATGAAACCAAAACCGGGAACAGCCAGGAGTGGTGTCCCGGAGGTACCGCTTACCAACACTATAAGGTGGCTCTGGAGCAAGCGGACGGTTCCTTTGGACTGGAAGGATGTTACGGCTCGGCGGACAACGGTAACAGCAGCGATCCTTTCCCCGGATATCAGAATAAGAGAAGTTTCGATGACACCACCTACCCCGGTTCCCGCAACTATTACGACAGTCCCACTCAGGTTGCCGTCTGGAACGTTTCGGATTCGGATTCCGCTATGTACGCCAACCTGGATGTCACCTGGTCCCGGCCAGCACTAGCTCTGGACGAATTCACCTTAGATGACTTGTCCGGAGGAGACGGAGACGGAAAACCTGAAGCCGGGGAAACCGTCAGGCTATACTTCACCATCTCAAACCTCTGGCTGCCTCTCAGCGGTGCCACGGTCATCGCCTCTGCCAACGCCAGTGGCATAAATTTCACCGACGATTACGCTTACCTGGGCGAGATTGGAACGGGCGGCTCTGCCAACAACTATGGTGATCCGGTCGAGTTTGTGGTGGCTTCGCCATTCCCCGGAAAACCGGTGACCTTCGCTCTTCACGTGGAGGGGAACCATGGCTCCTATGCCCATGACTTTGACCTGGAAGTGGCGGTAGGAAATGCCGAGATTCTGATCGTTGACGATGATTCCGGGTCGGCACAGGATTATCTGGCTTACTACACCACCTCTCTCGACTCGCTGAACCAGATCTATGATATCTGGGATACGCAGAACAAAGGAGAGCCAGAATTCTCTTTTAGGAACTACAACTACATGATATGGTTCACCGGCGATCACAAAACCTCTTTTTTCAATCAGGCGCAGGTGGAGAGCTTGATGAGTTTTCTGGATAATGGAGGCGGGCTATTCCTGACCAGCCAGGACGCAGCAGAGGTTCTTTCCAGTTCCTCCAATGCATCCGATACGCTCTTCCTGAGAAACTACCTGCACGTGAGATACGGCGGAAACTGCTATCGCCATCTGGTGGCTGGCCAAACTGGCGACGAGGTGGGAGACGATCTCTGGATTTACCCTGGGAGTACGCCCGGAGCTAATAACCAGACCTCCAAGGATCATCTGATTCCCGATTCCGCGTCAGACACTGTCTTGACGTACGCGGGAGTTGGTTTTGCGCCTACCGATTCGGTTGCCGCAATTAAGTTCCAAGGCGATTACAGGTTGGTTTTCTTTGGATTCGGGTTTGAGGCCATCAACTCAAGTGGTAACTACTTCCATGGTCACTGGCTCAGCAAGCCCGAGTCGGTGATGCAAAGGGTGCTCGATTGGCTGAAAGGGTCTGAAGGTTACCTTGCCGGCGATGCTAACGGAGATGAGATGGTGACCGCAGGAGATGTCGTCTATCTCATCAGTTATCTTTACAGGGGCGGCCCGGCTCCGGAGCCCCTGGCCGCGGGAGATTCAAACGCCGATTGCACGGTTACCGCAGGAGACGTGGTCTATCTGATCAGTTACCTGTACCGAGGCGGTTCGCAGCCGCAGCAAGGATGTGTGCAGTAAAAACCTGGTTACGTTAAAAAGGTCGACGCATACTTGAGCGAGTGCCTCATAAATCAGGTAACTGCATGTACGCTAAAGAAGGCACCGCGATAGCCCCCTGGTGCCTTTTTCACAACCAGCGCTGGCCAACTGACCGTCCGATATTCCCACCTTCGGTGTTCAGGCAAAGCAGAAACCGTAGTCTCGATTCCCGACCCAAGCTCCCCAGGCTGAATGATCACCACCTTTGTGGTAGTCACCCTCCTCATTTCCTTCCTCAAATCTTCGACCTCCCACCCCTGCTCCTGCACGACTTCACACCAAGCCCAGCTGGGTGCTATGTGCCCGTAAAGCACACCAGCAAAAGGCTTTTCTGTTGACAAGCTTTTTCTTTGATGTTACTTTAGAGAAAAACCTGGAGGAAAATTGAAAGTTGTTCTGCAAAGAGTAAAGGAGGCTAAGGTTACAGTCGAGAACGAAGTTGTGGGGCAGATTCAGAGGGGTTTGGTACTTTTGGTGGGAGCAAAGACGGGCGATACAGAACAAGATGTCAAGTACCTCGCGGACAAGTGCGTTAACTTGAGAATCTTCGAGGATGATGAAAAGAAGATGAATCTGTCCGCCCTGGACGTGAAAGCAGAGGTTCTGGTGATCTCGCAGTTCACCCTGTATGGGGACACCAGCAAAGGCAGACGTCCCAGCTTTACCGGCACCCTCGCACCGGAGGAGGCAGAGAAACTGTATCAGAAATTTATCGAAGAGGTGAAAGCCACTGGTATCAAAGCCGAAAGCGGCGTATTCGGTGCAAAGATGCTGGTGGACATCGCTAACTGGGGACCGGTAACTTTTATCCTTGAAAGCAGATAGATCAAAGCTTTGAAAAGTATACCACTGGTGGCGGATTTATGAAAAAAACGGCTCAATCAATCAAAGATAAAGGCATAGCTGAGCTTCTGGGAGAAAGGAAGCTGGTGCTGGCATCCGGCTCGCCAAGAAGAGCACAGATCTTGAAAAGGGAAAAAGTCGAGTTCGAAATAAGGAGACCTGCGGATATCAGCGAAGAAAGTCTGTCTTCTGACCCGGTCGAACACGTGTTATCGGTTTCCCGGAAAAAGGCAACCAGCGTTTCCGATCAACTTGAAGATGCCATAGTCCTGGGCGCGGATACAATCGTAGTGCTGGATGGAGTGATCATGGGAAAACCTCGGCACAAAAAAGAAGCTTTCTCCATATTGAAGAAGTTGAGCGGAAGGACACATAAGGTCTACACAGGAATAACTCTGGTTAACAAGTACAACCGGAAGATGCTCTCGGGTTATGACGTCACAGACGTAAAATTCAACCAATTGGAAGACGGAAAGATTCTCGCGTATATTGATACCGAAGAATCGATGGATAAGGCCGGTGCCTATGGAATTCAAGGCATGGGCGGATTCTTAATCGAAAGTATCCAAGGAAGTCTGGACAACGTGATTGGTCTACCCACGGAGAAGCTCAAAGAAGTGTTGGGTCGAATCATCTGAATTCACAAAGGAGTTGGTGAAAGCTTGAACCAGAAGAAAGTGTTGTTCGATTTCGGTGACGAGGACAAGGAAAACCCGATCGGCTCGCTGTTGCGCTATGCTCGGGAGAAAAGGAATCTCGACATCGATGAGATAGCAGAGACCCTCAAGGTCCGTCGGGATTATCTGGTGGCAATGGAGGAGGGTCGGTTTGATCTCTTGCCCGCCAGGTTTTACAGACGGTCGTTTTTGAAAGCCTACGCCGAATACTTGAAGCTGGACGCAGGTAATCTTCTAAAGATGTTAGAGGAGCAGGAGAAGCGCTCCAGAAAAGCCAAGGATAGGCCGCCACCCGGAATTAGGCCTGGTGCTGAGGAATCCGTAGAAAAAGAAAAAACCGTGCAGGAAAAACCCGTACACAAGGCTGACATGCCCCCCAAGCCGCCTTCGAAAGAGAGTGCGGTCGGTTATTTCTTCTCCGTTTTTCTCGGGCTCCTGGTGGGTGCCGCATGCTTAATATTCCTGTTTGGCCTGGGTGTAAAAAAGGAACAAAAGCCGCCTGCCGTCCTGGCTGCGGCTGAGCCTGAGAGTGTCACGGTGGCGCCCGAGCCACCCGACACCATAGAGCTTTTTATGAACCTTCTGGACGAGAAAATCGGTACAGCCCCGGAGATGACTCTGCGGATAGAGGCGGCAGGAAGAAGTTGGATGGCGGTGGTTGCTGACCGAAGGGAGCTTTTCACCGGCTATATCAATCAGAGCATGAACGTGGAGTTCAAGGCGACAGATCGTTTCTCCATAAACGTGGGCGTCAACGAAGGGCTTAGGGCTTGGCTTAACGGGTTCGAACTGATTCCCATTGAATGGGGAGTCACCTATCTGAACCGGGAAAACTTCAAGGAATTCATCCCCACAGATAATGCCAACGAGATAGTTCGAGCTTACGAATCAGATGACGAGAGACCTTCTCCTTAGAATGGCTCCATAAGCTCAATGGTCCCCGCCGGAGTTCAAAAGAAAAAGAGATTCAAAGAGATCGGTTTGGTGACCTAAATACGCGAGGTTGCTCCCAGTTTAGCATCCAAGGAAGGTCCTTATGCTTAAGCACTGGCAAATCGGGCTTGTATTGATACTCTTGTTTTGTCTTATTTTCAACTGCTCTAAGTCGACCCGGAATGAGAATGACGAGGTTATCAAAGAACCTCCTCCGGTGAGTTCTACGCCCAAGGATAATGAAGAAGCAGAACTCATGGCACTGTGTCTATCAGGTGAGCTGGTAGCGCCGGACAGTCTGTACGATCGGATACTGAACGACCTGGCAGATATTCGCGCGAGTTTCGGCGACACAATTGAAGCGGTAACCCTAATTGAATTCCGAGCGCCCTGGGTGGCAGGTTGCGTAATGATCGGTTTTGACGATACCACGTTTCAACAAATTCTCGATGGCCAGTACCATGCTTGGGACACCCTCAATGAACAGTATCAGGTTATCCAGATGCATACTATGCCCATCGGCGGTAGCGGTGCTGTATTGCTTATTTTTGCGGGACGCCTGCATCCCCGGCGTTTAGCGGAAATCTATGCACCGCTGCCCGGTGTGCGGACCACTCATCCTAACGGCATAATCGGAGATTGTCCCAATGTTTACGCCAGAGACACAGAAGACGAGCTCACCTATCTATTTCGAAATGCCTGGGGGGATTGCCCATCAGGCTGTATTTATAGCGAGTACTGCTATTTCGTTTTCGAGGGTGCCCAACCCCGACTGGTGGGACACTGGCCGGCATACCAGGGAGTGGAGGCGCCAGACTGGTGGGAAGAGGCCAGACTAAACAAGGAGCACTACTGCGATTAATATGCTGCTCGGTCCAGCCACACCAAATCATTATCTTCTGATGGCCCTGTCTTAGCGGTTTTTCCAAGCGCAGTCACCGCGTGTTCCTCCAGAGTACGAAACAGGAGTCCAAAATGAAAAAGTTCACCTCTTCGGTATTGTTGTCATGTGTCCTTGTCATCTGTCTGTTCTCGTTTTACTGTGGCAAGAGCCCCAAAGAACCCATTGACCTGGAGGCATTCCGCGCCTCCGGCAACGACTGGACGGTCAGGCAAGATACCGTTCCTGACGGTGGGATTATCCGGCTGCACCACGACAAGTGGCTGATGTATTTTGTCCACTGGCGGCCGCTGACCAAGGAAAAGGAGAATCTTTCTTGGGAATATGTCCGGAATCTGATGCTCAACTTCTGGGGAGAGAACATGCCCTTCACCCTGGAAGATACCGTGGGGGAAATGGAGGTCGCAGGCCACAAGGCGTATTTTGTGGATGGCACCATAGACGAAGGAGCCATACAAAGCAGGTTCATCGTCTGGAACTGCCCGGAGACGGAGAGACAGTTTATCGCCGACTGTAATGTCAATCTCAGAAGAGGTACACCGCCGGAGCTCTTTGACCTGCAAAACGATATCACCTTGTCGGTCAGTTGTCACGGAACGGCCAGCGTTCAAAAGCACCCCTTGTTGACCCAGGCTTATGAGTCGAGATTGTACGGCCTTTCGTTTCTCATTCCCGAAAACTGGCGCACCAGCGAATACCTGGACACCGATTGGTTCCCCGACGGGCTGAACAGGACGAACGGTACGCTGTGGACTCTTTTGACTGATTCGGAGAAGTATATCGAGCTTAGATGGGATGACCGCAAGAAGGAGATTTCCCTGCAGCTATTCGGTCAGTATGTTGGGCAGATTGAACGCGATTCTGTCGTTTCCAAAGCCATCTCGAGAATCAGGGACACGAGGGTTAAGGGGATTGTTGAAAGGAAAGGATGCATGGTGGGACACGGAAGCTTCGAATATAGTCTCAGTGCAGGCGGTCGGGAGGTAAGAAAGCCTTTCATGTTCAGAGCATTTCTCTGGAATCGTGGAGACAGGACCTATTTTCTCTTAGCCTCTATAGTTTCTTTGGATGAATTCTGGGGGCTTCCTGTTGATCTTACTCCCTCAGATGAGATCTTTGACCGATTCGTTCGAGATGAAGTTCTGGCCAACACCAGGGTTGTTGACAAGCGCTGTCTCAAATAGAAAAACAGGATCACAGCCGGCATAAATTCAGAGTCCAAAGGACTTGTGGTTTTCTCCCAAAAGACGGATCGAAACCCGAACCGGAGGTGGCCATGAGGAGGACGGTTGTTGGAAAAGGGCGACTCATCTTCCTGCCCTTGTGCATCGGGTTGGCTTTGTGGTGGTGTGCGGACGCGCTGGCACAGTTTGACAAAATCTCCATCAGTCTCAGCGGGGGAGCTGGATACCTGCCACTTAATGATTGGGAGGATTTTGCAACAAACATTTCATCCAGTCATTTTGAGAAAGACAAATTCGGCACCTATTCTGAATTGCGCGTAGCTTATCATCTAGCCGGGAAACACGCTATAGCGCCGAATGTAGAGAACATAAACACTTCTGCGTTCCTGCATATTGCAGATGCGTTGACCGGACCTTTCGGAGACACTTCGGGATATGCTTCTTCTGTCATCGAATGGGACTTCTCAGCCGTCCCAGTCGGTCTCTCCTATGAATTTTATCCCATAGGGTGGGAAGAAAAGGTTACCCCGTTCCTGGGGGCAGGTGCGTCGTATTTCTTCAGCAAGCTCGAGTTTAAATCCTACTTCTTGCACGACGGACGCTTTGCTGATCTGAGCTCAGAAGGGGTCCGTGATGGAGAGGGGTACGGATTACATCTTTACGTTGGGGTGCAGTCCAGGCTCACGGAACATCTGCTTATCTTTTCGCGACTGAGGGGACGATATTCGGACGGGATGGTTTTCACGGACAAGCAGGAAGCCGTAAAGGTGGAATTCACCGGATTCGATTTAACCCTCGGCTTGGGCTGGAGATTTTAGGCTTCCTTTTATGACATCAAGAAGCGGAATATGAGCCAAGAAAAGGAAGATGCTCTCTAAAATTAACAGGTTAGGTGCAAGAGTGCGACAGCCTTCTGAGATGAGACGATACTATTATAGGTCTGGCAAGCTTCTCTTGTAGGCTGAACAATCAGCTTTATCCCCTTTGATTTGATCAATTTCTCCGTGTCGGGCAAAATCCTCATCAATCCGGGATTTCCTATCCCCACAACGATCACTTCCGGCTTATAATCGAGCACATCTTCCAGGTCATCTATAGACAGCTGGTGACCGTCACTCCTCCACCATTCACCCTTTACCCGGTCGGGGTAGATTATCACGTCTGAGGTATATCTTTTGCCGTCAATTATTATTTCCCCGAAATCGTACGAATCTATCATTTTCCCTTCCTCTGGAAAAGCAGCAGCTGTCGTCTTAAAGATAAGTCCTCGGTGCCGACGAGAAAAGGAAAAAGACAGACCGATTTTTCTATCTTTCCCGTCCCTCGCAGGCTTAAGCCTGCGGCTATCGCTCGCCTTTTCCGCCGAAGGACAAAGCTATTGACTTTTCTTTTGCGTACCATTAATATGATTTTTGAACCGTAAAGGATCGCTCATGTCTCTGAAGAAAGTAGAACATGCGGGAAAGAAATTCCTGCTCAGCCTTCTCAGGGTTATTGTCAGACCGGACGAGATTAAGCGGGAGAGTGTGGATATTAATCGGATTCGGAAAATCCTGGTGGTCAGGCAGGATGACCGCATCGGAAACTTGATTCTCACCACACCGCTTCTTTCTGCCCTGCGGAGATTCTTCCCCCAGGGTCAAGTCTGGTATTTAGCCAGCAAAACCTTCCACACGCTCTTTTCCAAATCGAACCTGGTGGACAAGATTTTGGTTGCCAGAAAAAAGCAATATATCTTCCATCCGCTATCCCTGCTGTTTTTCATAAGAAGAATCAGGAAGCAGAAATTCGATTTGGCTATCGATGCCAGTGATGAAAACAATTTCTCGCTCAACAACTCGCTTCTGGTGTGTCTTTCTGGTGCACGACTTAGAACAGGCTATGAAAAGCCCCAGACCAGCCTTTTTCTCAATATCGAAGTTCCGCCTGCGCCGCAAAGAAAGCACGCCTCAGAGATGCATCTTGACCTTTTGCGCCATCTGGTGGGCGACTTCCCATCCGACGGGCTTAAGATCGAGCTCGACCCCGGTAAACGGGCTGCTATGGGTGGGTATTTGAAACAAAAGGGAGTCGAAAACGGCGATTTTCTGGTGGGGATGCACATCGGAGGAAGACTCAAGAAACGGTGGCCGGTGCAGAATTTCCAAGAGCTGGCTGACTGGATGACAGAGTCCTTCGATGCCAAGGTGATATTCTTCTGGGGACCGGAGGAGAGGAAAGCCATCCAGAGAATTAAAGCAAAAGACGGCAGACAAATAATCTCGGACCTATTTGACCTGCCCAGCCTCTCGGCTCTGATTCAAAGATGTAATTTGTTCGTCTCGCCGGACACGGGAGCAATGCACCTTTCAGTAGCAGTGGGGACACCGACGCTGGCCTTATTCCTGGATTCTGATCCAGTAAAGTTCGGCCCGCAGGGCAAGATACATCGAACCCTGGGACCCACGGACGGGACGATTTCAGTTACAAAGGTAAAAGAAGCATTTAGAGAAATGGTTGAATCACTGTCAGCCACTCAAGCCTGACATTCCAAAGGCCTCTCCCCTTAGTCCCACTCTCCACTTTGTGGAGAGAGGGAGATAGGCGGCGAGGTATCACGGTAGAGATAATCGGCATGAAGGATTACTTCAGACTTCTGGCTCACCTCAAGCCCCATTCGAAATATCTCATCCCCGCCATGATCTTCATGGTACTCTTTGCCGGGATGAGCGGCTTCTCCATCACCATGATAGTGCCCTTCACCAAAATCCTGTTCTCCCAACCTGGCCAGGTCTCTCAGCAGGCGCTGGAACAACAGGAGGATTCCGATCAAGACGAAGAGAGCCTGGTGGTATTACTGCCCAAGACTCTAAAAAGAAAATTCGACCAGGCAATCGTGGGAAAAACTCATCTGGAGACCTTAGGGCGATTCTGCATTCTGGTGTTCTTGATCTTCCTGATCAAAAACCTGTTCTGGTATGCACAGAGTTTCCTGATCGTGCGGGTGGAGCAAGGGGTGATAATGGACATAAGAAACAAGCTCTACCGGCACTTTCACCTTCTCCCTTTGGAGTATTTTCACGGACAGAAGACGGGGGTCTTGATTTCCCGGATCACAAATGACATCAACCTGGTGAAGGGGGCGGTGGCAAATGGTTTTGCCCAAGTCTTGCGGCAGGGATTCTTAATGTTAGCCTATTTATTTCTTGTCTTTTGGGCAAGCTGGAAGTTGGCCTTCATCGCGCTTTTGCTCTTTCCTTTTGCCATGTTGATAATCGGCAAGTTCGGCCAGAAGGTGAAAAAATCAAGCGCCGTGACCCAGGAGAAGATGGGAGCCATGACCTCGGTGCTGCAGGAGACCATCTCCGGGATACGGGTGGTGAAAGCATTCGTGATGGAGAAGTTCGAGATAAGAAAATTTACCGATACCACCAGAGACTACTTCAAAACCATGGTCAGGCTTACCCGTGTAGGCTCTCTGGCGCCTCCTTTAACCGAGGTTCTGGGGGTCTTTGCTGCAGCCCTGCTTTTGTGGTTTGCAGGAAGAGAGATTCTGTCGGGGACTCTGGACCCGGGAAGGTTTTTCCTCTTTCTATTCGCCATGCTCTCCCTGATGCAGCCAATCCGGACCATTAGTCACCTGAACATAGACATCCAACAGGGGCTGGCGGCCGGCAAACGGATCTTCGAGGTTTTGGACACAAAGCCGAGGATCAAAACCAATCCGGAGGCGGTCGAAAAAGACTCTCTGGAAAAAAGCGTCACCTTTGATAATGTCTGCTTTAGCTACGATGGAAACAAGGAGGTTCTCTCCAACCTAACCTTTGAGGTCAAGGCGGGCGAGGTAGTAGCTCTGGTGGGTCCTTCGGGCGCGGGAAAATCAACGTCTATGGATTTACTGCCCAGATTCTACGATCCCACGAAAGGAAAAATCAAGATAGATGGAATCGATCTGAAGAGGATTGATTTGGGTTCTCTCAGAAACCTGATGGGAATTGTGACCCAGGAGACCATACTTTTCAACGACACCGTATGGAATAACATCGCCTACGGCCATGAGCGAGCGAGCGAGCAGAGGGTGCATGAAGCTGGCAGAGCCGCAAATGCCCATGATTTCATAACGGCAATGCCTCAGGGGTATCAGACCACAATCGGCGACCGCGGGGTGAAGCTCTCCGGGGGAGAGAAACAGAGGCTGGCAATCGCCCGCGCTTTGTTTAAGAATCCGCCCATACTGATATTCGATGAGGCCACCTCGTCTCTGGATTCCGAGTCCGAAGCCCTGGTTCAGGAAGCCATTGACCGGTTGATGAAGGGCCGAACCGTATTCGTGATAGCGCATAGGCTTTCCACTATTCAGAATGTCGACAAGATCCTGGTCTTGGATCATGGTAGAATCGTCCAGACCGGAAATCACGAAAGTCTGATGAAACAAGGGGGATTATATAAGAGACTCTACCGGATGCAGTTCAAATTGTAGGGACGGAGCTTCAGCTCCGCCCGTAATATGAATTGTGGGGGCGTACGGGCAACTCACGAGTTGCCCCAATCAGGGCAGCCAATCTTCGGACCAACGTGAAGGTTCACTCCTGCATTCCTCCCACTCGATGTAGCGGAAACCTTCAGGTTTCCCTGAGGGAGGCGTACCGTGCAGCTTACAGAAGTGCCAAGCAAGAATTGACATAAAAGTTCCAGTTAATTAGCCAAGATGAAGTTCATTTGCGACGATAATTTGGGTAAGTTAGCCAAATGGCTCAGAGTCCTGGGATATGACACCCTTTTCTTTGACCCTGTCGAGGACGGTGAGCTAGTCGCCAGAGCGCTAAAGGAGAACCGGGTGGTGTTGAGCAGAGATACACAACTATCCCGGTTCAAGCTAAAGCTGGGCGAAAAGCTCCTTCACATAGAGAGCGACAAGCCACTGGAGCAATTGAAACAGATAATCAGGCACTTTAAGTTGAAGCCAGACAGAGAGTTGCTCTTCTCCCGCTGTTTGATCTGCAATCAACCTCTGGAGAAGACGGAAAAGGAGAAGATCAAGGACAGATTATACCCTTATGTATACCAAACACAAGACAGCTTCGTGCACTGTCCCAAATGCGATAGAATCTACTGGTCAGCCACTCACGTGGAGAGAATGGCTGAGACTCTTGCCCAGAGCGGGATAATCTAGCTTCCACCTCTAGTCCTAACCCTTTGCGGGTTATTAACTTCAGTTTCTCCGGGGAAATCCTCCTGCAAGACTCCAACTCCTTTTCTCCGGCAGCCCTTCAGACCGCGGTAGCCTTAATTTTCAGGCCTCCCCGCCAAAATTTCGCTTGCTTTTTGGGGGAAAGGGCGTATCATATGAGAATTCTAAAGCTCAAACGGAGGTAGCTTATGAGAAAAACGTCAAAGAAAGCCAGAAAGGCCAAGAAAGTGAAAGCAACTGCTAAGACAAAACTCAGGAAGAAACCGGCCAAAAAGGCGAAAGCTAAAAAGGTTGGGGCGAGGAGGAGGCCGCCCAAACGGGTTAAGTCTAAAAGGGCCAGAAAGATATCTGCGCCCAGGGGCGAGTTCCTCTACTATTTTGGGGACGGCAGAGCCGAAGGAAACGGGAAGATGAAAGATGTTCTGGGTGGCAAAGGCGCGGGCTTAGCAGAGATGACCAACACCGGCGCTCCAGTTCCTGCCGGGTTCACCATTTCCACCGAAGCTTGCCGCTTGTTCTACGAGAATGACATGAAACTTCCCAAAGCCTTGGACAAGGAGGTTAGGAGATATCTGGCAAGCGTGGAGAAGTCCATGGGCGCGAAGTTCGGCGATCAGTCAAATCCTCTTTTGGTTTCGGTCAGATCGGGGGCTAAATTCTCCATGCCCGGAATGATGGATACCGTGTTGAATCTTGGATTGAACGACAAAACAGCTGATGGGCTGGCAAAGAAAACGGGAAACGAGAGATTCGTTTACGATAGCTACAGGCGCTTTGTGCAGATGTTCGGAAACGTCGTTTTGGGAATTGATAGGGACCAGTTCGAAGCGATACTTCAGAGGAAAAAAGATGCCAAACGCATAAAGCAGGATACCTCGCTTCTGGTGGAAGATCTAAAGGAACTGGCAAAGGAGTTCAAGGCCAAAATCAAACAGAAGACTCGGGAGGCTTTTCCTGTTGATCCGTATGAACAGCTGCGCATGACCATCGAGGCGGTATTCAGATCCTGGAATAACCCCCGGGCCATAGCTTACCGAAGATTACATAGAATCCCGGGCGATCTCGGAACGGCGGTGAACATCCAGGCGATGGTCTTCGGTAACATGGGTGACGACTGCGCCACCGGAGTGGGTTTCACCCGCAACCCTTCCACGGGCGAGAACAAATTCTACGGAGAGTACCTGACCAACGCTCAGGGCGAGGACGTGGTGGCGGGAATAAGGACCCCCAAGCCGATCTCCGAGCTGGAGCATGAGATGCCCGAGGTCTACAAGAAATTGCGATCGATCACCTCCAAGCTGGAGAGACACTACAAGGACATGCAGGATTTCGAGTTCACCGTTCAACAGGACAAGCTGTATCTGCTTCAGACGCGCACCGGCAAAAGGACCGCACCTGCAGCAGTGAAGATCGCCGTGGACATGGTGAAGGAGAAGCTGATCACAAAAGAAGAGGCGTTGGCTCGAATAGAACCGGCACAGCTAAACCAACTTTTGCATCGCCGGCTGGATCCCGAAGCCAGCACCAGGGTCATCGCCAAAGGGCTGGCGGCCTCTCCCGGAGCAGCCGTAGGCAAGGTGGTCTTCAGCTCAGAGGAAGCCATTCGGTGGAGTGAAGAAAAGGAGAAGGTGATCCTGGTCCGGCACGAGACCAACCCGGATGACATACAGGGAATGGCATCGGCCGAAGGCATCCTGACGGCAAGAGGCGGGATGACCAGTCACGCCGCAGTGGTGGCGCGCGGCATGGGCAAGTGCTGCGTGGTCGGATGTGAGTCCATTAAAATCAATGAGCAAAGAAAGCAGTTCATGGTAAATGGAGTGATAGTCAGAGAAAGAGACGTCATCTCGCTCAACGGCACCACCGGAGAGGTGATGTTAGGAGAGGTACCTACCATCGAGCCGGAGCTTAGCGGCGAGTTCGGCGAGTTCATGAGATGGGCCGATCGAACCAGAAGGCTGAGAGTGCGCACCAATGCCGATACTCCCAAGGACGCCGCTCAAGCGGTCAGATTCGGAGCTGAAGGCATTGGGCTGTGCCGAACCGAGCATATGTTCTTTGGCGAAGAGAGACTGCCGGTTGTGCAGGAGATGATCCTGGCAAAGACCTCGTCCGAAAGGCAAGCTGCTTTGGACAAGCTTCTGCCCTTCCAGAAAGCTGATTTCAAAGGCATCTTCGAGGCTATGCAGGGACTCCCGGTCACCATCCGCACCCTTGATCCTCCTTTGCATGAATTCCTGCCCGATCGGCAGGAGCTGACAGATGAGATCGCCAAGCTTAAGGCTCAGGAGGATACAGATCCTGCTCTCATCGAGGAAAAGGAAAGAATCTTAAGCCGGGTGGACGAGCTGCACGAGTCCAACCCCATGCTGGGACACCGGGGCTGCAGACTGGGAATCGTGTATCCGGAAATCACCGAGATGCAAGCCCGCGCCATCTTCGAGGCGGCATGTGAGTTGACCAGGCGCGGCAGGAAGGTATTTCCTGAGGTAATGATACCTCTAGTGGGACACGTAAATGAATTCAGAAATCAAAAAGAAGTGGTCATCCGGGCGGCCGAACAGACCATGAAGAAGTATAAAGTCAAGATAAAGTATCTGGTGGGAACCATGGTCGAGATACCCAGAGCTTGCCTGACCGCCGACGAGGTGGCCTCGGAAGCTGAATTCTTCTCCTTCGGCACCAACGACCTGACTCAGATGACCTATGGCTTCTCCCGGGATGATGCTGGGAAGTTCTTGCAGTACTATACCGAAAACGCCATCCTGGATCAGGACCCGTTTGTGAGCCTGGATCAGACCGGGGTGGGGCAGCTGGTAGAGATGGGAGTGATAAAGGGCCGGTCGTCAAGGAAAGACCTGAAAGTGGGAATCTGCGGTGAGCACGGCGGCGACCCCGATTCAGTGATCTTCTGCCACAAGGCAGGATTGGATTACGTTAGCTGTTCGCCCTATAGAGTTCCCATCGCTCGGCTGGCTGCAGCTCAGGCCGCCATAGGAAAGAGGTTAGAGGAATATACCTCAGCATGACAAGCCTGGCGGTGCAACCAGTTCCTGCCTGCAAAGAGGAGTGTGTGAAAATAGGGAGTCCCGCTTCTGGCGGGGCTTTCTGCGATTCAAAAAAACTTGACTCTGCGCTGATTTATTTTAAAATACTGACAGGAGTTTGGACGAATAAAAGAAACGAGCACTAGTTCGTGGTTCGGATTTGTATCAGTCGACCTTTGCCGTGAACCCTGAACCACGAACTATTGACTGCATTTGTACGGTGGGTGTAGCTCAGTCGGTTAGAGCACCAGGTTGTGGCCCTGGGGGTCGGGGGTTCGAGTCCCCTCATCCACCCGCCTCAATTATATCTCTTCTCTGAATTCTCCCTATTCAGATTTTCTGTTCCTGAGTACCAATCCGGAGTACAGTCCGTGAGGCTTCAAGCTGGACCTTTCATGTTAACATAGTCTTCACATCGTGACTCCGGTTTTCTCCAAGTATCGACGGTATAACAGCCGAAGTCCTGAATCCGCAAGGATGCAAGCTCGAATGTGCTGCAATTGACGCCCTCCGGCCATCACTTCCACCCATATCTAAACAGTCCTTCAAATACTCTCCGACAATCTGGTCATAAGCCCCGGGGTGGAGAGGCAGCATAAAGCGAGGAAAATCGGCAAAGAATGATGCTTAAGCGGGGTTAGTAAACTGTCGATAAAAGCAAAGAAAGTGGAACTCCAGCGCTGGAACGCCCATGCCGAGGAATCAGCGAAGTGCAGGTAGAATAACATGATACCGTCCAGTACGTCCCCCACGAAGAGCTTTCTCCGAATACGTTTCTTGACCCCTTCAACCGTCAAAGTCCTTCTATTCGCCTCAATAATGGGCTTGGCAGTTTTTCTCAGATGTTTCTGTTTATCCGCCGATCTCCCGTTGAATCTATCCTGGAGCCAGGATGTCAACACCGATCCTGACCAGTACACCTCCTTTGCCAGAAGCAAGGCATTGTTTGGCAGCTGGGACCTCTTTGGGCGTAATCTCGTCTTGGCTTTGAATTCGGCCCTGACTCTCTTTTCTTTTCTCTTTTTCAAGGTCCTAGGGGTAGGTCGTTGGCAGGCGAACCTGGTAGCTGCAGCTTTGGGTTCTCTCACTTTGATGTTTTTCTATCTGGCAATTAAAGAGCGAAAAGACCGGAAAACCGCCCTTCTGGGGACCTTTTTGTTAGGCATCAACTACATCTTGGTGATGTACGGCCGCAGCACTTTTGCCGAAGTCTCGGTAATCTTCTTCATTGCTCTGGGAACTTACTTTTTTGTAGTGGGTATGAAAAAAGGCTACCTTTTGATCCTTTCGGGCGCTTGTTTCGCCGTCTCGGTCTTCTTCGGTAAGATGCTAGCGATGTTCATCCTCCCCGTATCTCTGGGCCTAGTGGTGCTCAGCGGTCTTGAAGAATCTCCAGAGAAGCACCCGAGGATCAGGTTTTCCCCGGTCCTATTCTTTGCGGCTGGCTCTTCGTGTGTAGCATTGCTCTGGCTTTTTCTGATTTACTCCCCTTTCTCTCAGAGTGTGTCTCAGTTCGTGTCGGGAATGTCGGTGGGACTGTACGGGTCTCCCAGGGCTTTTGGGTCCGTCTCTGATTTCATTTATTCGCTGTTCTCATTTGGAGGGGTGACCCAGGTGTTTGCCAACAGAGAATACTCCCTGGGCACAGACCTGTTCTACCGGATGCCCTTTGTATTCGTCCTATCCCTGTTTTTTCTGCTGGGATTCTTTTTCAGGATCTTTAAAGTCAAGAGCATTCTTTCGAATCTTCAGTCATGCTCAAGATTAGAACTTTTCTTCGCCTTGTGGCTTGTGCTGGGCATCTTGGCCTTAATGCCTTGGAACTATCGCCCCCTGAGGTATCAAGTGCTCCTGATCCCACCCATGTGCGCCTTAGCGGCCTTTTGCCTTATCGACTTTCTGAATCCCTCCGAGGCTGGGAAGAAGCCTAAAAGGAGCGTGTGGTTTTGGGTCTTTTCTATTCCCGCGGCCTCATTTCTCATATTCCACCTGATGTCCTTTTTTTTGAAGTTGTTCGGATTGACCGCCCAGCTGAGTTCGGTCATAATACCCTCGGTTCTCCTCTCATTTCCTTTTACTTACGCTTTTCATGAAGCAAAAAGATGGGAGCCTTCCCTCCGCATGAAGGCCCGCAAAAGGGTGATCGTGGCAGAAGTTGTGCTATTGATTCTCATCATAAACGGCGCTCAGTTTTGGCGGTTTTCCGGAAACGTGCAGTATTCTCTTCTCAACTCGTCAAAGGATCTGGGGCGGATATTAGGCAAAGGAGCGGTCATCTCCGGGCCGTACTCCCAAGCGCTGGTCATGGAAAACAAGTTGAAACTGGTTCCGCGAATGTTCCATCCCGGGGATGACGATCCGGATTTCTTTCTGAAGCATCCCATAACACATCTGGCTCTTGAAGTGGAAGGCGGACAGAGAGGGCAAGCTTTCGCAGATTATCCTGAGGTTATGAGAAACGCAAAGCCTGTTGCCATCTATCATCTAAGAAATTTCCCGGTGCAGGTTCTTCGGGTAGCTGAATCGAGTGGAAACCCCATGACTAAGGACTACAAGCTGTCCGACTTTGAGAAAGCGAAGTGGCTGATCGAAGAGGATCAAATCGACTCAGCCATAGCCATACTTAACCGGTTTGTTTCCCGGTATCCCCAAAATTCCAGCGGCTACATGACCTTAGCCGAGATTTACTATGATGGACAGGATTACGGGAAGGCTGCTTTGTTTTTAGAAAGAGCTTCAAGGTCTGATCCGACCAACTCGTTCATTCATGAGGTCTTGGGCGCAGTATACTCAGAACAGTACGGCCAAGAAAGAGGCTATAATTACAGACTTTTGGCAATCGAGGAATGGGAAAGAGCCCTGAAACTGCATCCACAGAACATTCGCGTGTTAGCTCAATTGGAAGAGATCAGGGGAAATTGAAGAATGCACATCTTACGAGACAGAACTCGCGCAACAGAAAGGAATCGAGGATCTCAAGACCTGGAATTCGACGGAGCTGAGGGCTCAAAGGTAATGACTACTTATAAGGTACCCAAGACAAGAGTTCCAGCAGATAAGGAGGTATCTGAGCCCGAATTATCAATAGTGATGCCGTGTTTGAATGAAGCAGAGACACTCCACAGGTGTATCAAAAAAGCCCAGCGGTCCATCCGGCGGCACAACCTCAGAGCTGAGATCATAGTAGCAGACAATGGAAGCACGGACGGTTCGACGGAGATCGCACAAGCGTGCGGTGCGCGAGTGGTCCCGGTGGAAGCAAAAGGATATGGAGCCGCACTCGGGGGAGGTATCGAGGCAGCCCAAGGGCGATACATAATTATGGGAGATGCCGATGATAGTTACGATTTTTCGAACATCTTCCCGTTTATCGAGAAACTGCGAGAGGGCCATGATTTGGTGATGGGCTGTCGTCTACCTTCGGGTGGCGGGACCGTGGAACCTGGCGCCATGCCCTGGAAACACAGGTGGATCGGCAACCCGGTCTTGACCGGAATAGGTCGACTCTTCTTTCGCAGCCCGATTTCTGACTTTCATTGCGGACTGCGTGCTTTCCGCAAAGAGGCGTATCAGAACCTGGACATGCGGACTACCGGAATGGAGTTTGCATCCGAAATGGTGATAAAAGCTACCTTGAAGAAAATGCGAGTCAGTCAGATACCGATAACCCTGCACAAGGACGGACGCTCACGCCCCCCGCACCTGAGGAGTTGGCGCGATGGCTGGCGGCACCTTCGATTTATGCTGATGTACAGTCCCAGGTGGCTTTTCCTTTTTCCGGGGATCATAGGTTTTCTCGCGGGAGCATTCTTCTTCGCCTTGCTGCTTCACGGACCTCTGAGAGTCGGAACAGCATTCTTTGACACTAACACCCTCCTGGTTTCTGCCATGGCTATCATTTTGAGCTTTCAGTTGATCTCATTCGCCATGTTCACCAAGATATTTGCCATATCCGAGGGACTCCTTCCAGAAGACCCAAGGCTGAATCGTCTGTTCTGCTTTATCACCCTTGAGGTGGGCATCTTGATCGGGCTTATTTTCGCAGCGTCCGGGCTGGGTCTTCTGATAAGCGCCTTCCTCTACTGGGCGAAACTCGGTTTTGGAGAGCTTTCGTATCCCGACAGCCTGCGCATAGTTATTCCAGCCGTAACCTCGCTGACACTTGGCGTGCAGATAATCTTTTCCAGCTTTTTCATGAGTATTCTCGGATTGAAAACAAGAAAACAACAACCTTCTCAAGTGACAGCCGAAGAATCTCATTCTTCACGGCCTAATCGCCTGGCCTCCTTAAAGCTTGTTCGCCAGAAGCTGAGGCCTGGTAACACTAAAGAAGGTTGATGCAAGACGCTTCGTGGTCCGGTATCCTTACAGCCATCAAGTTCGTGCCTATGGCAGTTTGTTCTCGGACCAACAACCGTGATTCAGTTCTGCCCAGCAACCTTGTGAGCCTGTTTGGCTCGTGTCGGTATCATAAATGATGTAATTCAACGATGATAGTGTTTTGTATTTGGTGAGGAGCCGAATTGAAGACGAAAGTCCTGTTCGTCGTGGAATACTACCATCCGCACGTAGGCGGCGGGGAGACTCTCTACCAAACCGTGGCTGAGGGCTTGGCCGGGAAGGGATGTCAGGTGGCGGTGGTCACGACAGGATTACCTGAGACGAAGAAAGAGGAGATCCTTAATGGGGTCAAATTGTACCGGATCCCTACCCCTAAAATATTTGGCAGACATTATTGGTTTACGTTCTTGTCATTTCCAAAGATATTCACTTTGGCTAAAAGTTATGATATCATTCACACCACTACCTATAATGCTTCTTTACCGGCTTGGTTGGCTGCCAAGCTGAGAAGGAAAAGATCTATCATAACTGTGCTGCAAGCCTGGGGCGCGCTGTGGAGAACGTACAAAGGAATGAGCTGGGCCTCCGCCAGATTACATCAGCTTTTCGAGAGATTCGTAATCAGGCTGCCATTTGATCACTACATCTGTATCTCTGAGCACACCAAGAACTCCGTGATGAAGTTGGGGTTGAGGAGCGAGAGGCTGAAGGTGGCGCACTGCGGAGTCGATTACGAGCTATTTAACCCGGCGAAATATGATTATCAGGCGGCCAAGAAAGAGCTGGGGTTAAGTGACATGTTTGTCTACCTGTTTTACGGCAGGCCGGGGATCTCCAAGGGAGTCGAATATTTGATAGAAGCCGTCCCGGCAATCTCACGAAAGATGCCCAAGTCTAAGCTTCTTTTGATCCTGGCTTCCGATCCTAAAGACAGATATGAATACATAATGAGGTTGATGGAAAAGCTCGGGGTCAGTGAAAACGTAGTTCTGAAAAATCAATTGTCCAGAGACGAACTGGTAAGGCATATCGCCGCTTCAGATTGTGTGGTGGTCCCTTCGCTGACGGAAGGCTTCGGACTGGTTGCTGCGGAAGCTTGTGCCATGAACAAGCCGGTGGTCTGCAGCAGAGCCGGAGCCCTTCCAGAGGTCGTCTCCGGAAAATACGTTTTGGTCCATCCCCAAAGTCCGGAACAGATAGCAGAGGGAATCGAAAGAATCCATAAAGATGGCGTCAAAGAGACCGAACGAAAGTATTTCTACTGGGAGCAATGCATAGACAAGTATCTCCGGATTTACAAGGGGATTGCCGGGAATACAGACTCACATGTTCTAAAGGCCCGTACATGAGGGAGACTTTTAGGTGAACCAGGCGTGTAAATCACCCAGGCAAAAGGGATTGCATCAGCGCGAGCAAATCCGCAACTTCTTTACTCGTACTTACCGGAACTACGAGGATGAGAAGATAATGGCCTATGCGGCGAACGGGCAGATCGCCATTGATGTCGGCTGCGCCGAGGGAATCCTTTTGGAGAAGTTCTTAGACAAATACCCACAGAAAAAGATGGTCGGGGTTGACGTACGGTTGGAGAGCATCATGATTTGTAAGGAGCACAATTTGCCGGCATTGGTCGGTGACGTTTATTCCCTGTGTTTCAGGGACAATTCAGTTGACCACTGTTTCTTTATGCATACTCTGGAACACCTTGATCATGATGAAGCTCTCTCTGAGATAAGAAGAGTGCTGAAGCCCGGAGGATCCGTAATTATCACGGTGCCGAATGATCTGGTGTACACGCTGGCACGGCTCGCTACTCTCAGATGGAAGCTGGCTTTCCGCCCACGCATTCAGACCGCTCTCCACCCACCACTACATGTAAGGCAGTGGACGCCCCGATCGATCAGGGACTTGTTAGAGAGATCGGGCTTCGAGGTGGTCGTGCAGAAAAACCTTCCACTTTATTTCTGGATGATCAGCTTGAACCATCTGGTGGTAGCCAGGAAAAAGTGACCAATCTCAGGCTTTGCATTTTTTTGATAGTTGATTGAAAATTATATTCCGCTCTGCAGTTCCACAGGAGGTAGAGATGGCAGGTGATTCGAACTGTCCTTTCAGAATCAAAACGGCCAAAGACCCTGCGCCTCCGGCGGGACTCCGGCTGATCTCCCGGGAATGCCTTATGCAAACGGAGCAAGACGAGGATAGTATGCTGTCATATAGTACGCTCTGCCATATTCTGAACGATTTGGCTTTCGGCAACATATTTCAACCGGCCACCTTATTCTGGCGCCTGTTCGAGATAGAGGCATTAGTCAGGAAAACGCGCATGAGAGGCAGGATACTGGATCTTGGATGCGGTGACGGCAGGGTAACCAGTACTGTATTCTCGTCTAAACGGTCTTCCTGGAACGACAGTAGAAGTTGTACATTAGTGGGAATTGACCCGGATGTCGAAGATTCTGCCACCGCGAGGACAAGCGGACTTTACGAGAAAGTGCACACCTGTTCAGCAAATGCCATCCCAGAAGAAAGTAACAGTTTCGATTTCTGCTTTGCGAATTCCGTGATTGAGCATATTCCTGACGTTGATGACGTGTTAGCGGAAGTCAGCCGGGTTCTGAAACCGAACGGAAAATTCATCTTTACCGTGCCAAGTAGCGGTTTTGATAGGCTGATGAAGACAAGCAGATTTTGGGCCGAGAAGTTCTCGCGGGGGAATTTGGAAGAATACTCCAGGATGATAGACGCAAGGCTTGCACATTATCATTACTACGATCATAACAAAGCTGAGGCCATGCTTAAGAATGTTGGCCTGGAAATCGTCCAGGAGGAATATTATTTTCCAGAATCAGCTGTGCGTACGTGGGAGTCCATCTCCAATCATACAGCCGGATATTTGTATAAGCTATTTGGCTCGAATCTGAAACCTCACGCCATACAGAAGAAGACCGGCCTCTTGAGGTTACAGTATACAGTTCCCGGAACCGTCCAAACGAGCATCTTGAGTTCTTTCTTGAGGCCAAAGATAAAGAGGGTGTTGAGGAGCAGCCGACGCGATAAGACATCCGGTGGCTATCTGGCTGTTGCTCAGAAACCTTCAACCATCTAGTGGGATTCTGAAGAGTACTTTCCACATCGAGAGATTGTCAATCTTCAATTCTCTGATTCCCCTGTCTTTTCTTTTCACTTCTTCAATCGCTTCTAATCTGTCGACGGCGAACACCACTCGTAATCGCTTCCTAGACGAGCTGGAAGCGGACGATCCAGGTAAAACTGAAACCCTGGGTTACCAAACAAGCTCCAAAATCGTCCACGAATCCACTCTTCGTTGAACATCCAGCTTCATCAGGTTGCCAGAAATTGTGTTTTCTGTCGCAGCCTTATAAGATGCTGCGAACTGAGCGGAAGCGTAAGAGCTGCTGGCGGAGCCTTGACTCCCCTGAACTTCACGCTTGACTTTCTGGGGTGGGTGTATTATGTTTTCGCAACGACGGGACTTGATGACAGGTTCCCGAGCGAGTATCATACTGTGGTAGAGATTCTTAGGCATCGAGCGCCTTGGTGCGCCGATCCGGGATCTTTCCCATCGGAGAATTGAGTCGAAAGCCGCGAGGTGCCTGAAAGATCATCTCAGAGCACGGAGTTGACGAAAATGCCGGAATGTCAGCATCAGTGGGAAATGACAAATATCCAGTTTGGCTTTGTAGTTTTCGAGAAGTGCTTTCACTGCAACCAGCTTAGAACGTATTTCTCCGCGGAGCACACCCCCCTTCTCGGGGACAAATATCGCGAGGGTGATCACTACTGGAGTCGGGTGGAAAACGCCCAGTCCTTCAGGTTTGACCTTCAATGCACCCGATGCAACCGCCTGGAGAAGCTCGACGACCTCATGGGACTCCTGCACTGCACCGGCTGTCTTCCCGACTGCGAGATCGAAGCCCTGCGAAAGAAATACGAAGCGAAGAAAACCTGGATTCTGGTGGCATTCGGCTTTCTTCCCCGGGCGAAGACAGAACCGATTCCCTCGGATAAGTTGGACGCGCTCACGGATTATTTCAACCAGAGGAGGGATACTTCCCGCTCCAGGATCAAGATCGTTCCGTTCAATCTCATTGATGACCTTTCTCGCTGCAAGGGCGATTTTGTACATGATGTCGGCATGCTTTCGGCAGAACCGCCGCCCAAGGATCGGAAACCTCTCTTTTGACTTCAGCTTGAACCCGTCTCACAAAATCAGCCAGGAGAACTCTCATGACCACTCAAGACTTGATCGAAAAGATCGGACTTAAGCCTTTGAGCAAGTTCGAACACCGCGAGGTGGACGGCGTAATCGTCTCGGATATGCTGAGTGACGTGATGGCCAGCGCCAAATCGGGAAACCTCTGGCTGACCATCCAGACTCACAAGAGTATCGTTCCGGCCGCCAATCTGGTGGACGTCTCTGCGGTCATCATTACAGGCGGCAAAGACGTACCACAGGAGACCGTAGATCTTGCCAGCAAATACAACATTGCGATCCTATCGTCCGAAATGGCCACCTTCGAACTGGTGGGAAAACTCTACGAGGCAGGTCTGGGAAGCAAGTGACCGCTCTGGATATTGGTTAAAGACGTTCACAATCGAGTCTGGGTTCGCGACATCGCCCGGTAGTTTGTGTTGACATCAGAATCAGGGCAGAAGCAGTGGAGATAAAAATGATAAAGCATGCGCTGGAGGCTTCGGTAATCGAGGGAGAAGATAAACTCGATGCCGCGGTGGATCAGGTATACGCTTCTGACTTGATGAGCGACGTCTTGGCCTTCGGCAGACCTAATTCAATTCTGCTTACCGGCCTGGCAACCCAGCAGGCCGTTATCTCCGCACACATGGCGGAATTTAAAGGGGTCGTTTTCGTTCGGGGCAAAAGACCCAAAGACGGTTCCAAGGAGTTCGCCCGAGATAATGACCTGGTCTTACTCTCCACAGAACTGGATATGTACGATGCATGCGTCAGAATAGACTCGTTCGACCGGAGCAGAAATACTGGATCAAGAACCGATTCAGTCGGCGAAAAGATACAGGAGATGCTGCTTATTCATGAGTTCTTCATCCGGGGAAACGATTTCGCCAACGCGGGTATGGTATCGACGAAGGTGAAGTCTATACTCAAAAAGATCGGATTGGATCCCAAACTGGTTCGGAGAGTCGCCATCTCCACCTACGAGGGCGAGATGAACGTGGTGATGCATGCCAAAAGGGCGAAAGTCAATCTCTCCATTACGCCCCGGCTTATTGAAGTGTTGATCGAGGATGAAGGCCAGGGTATCCCGGACGTGGAGTTAGCCATGCAGGAGGGATATACCACTGCCACCGAGGAGATGAGAGCCATGGGATTCGGCTCCGGCATGGGTCTTCCCAACATCAAGAAGAATGCCGATGAGTTGGAAATCAAAAGCGAAGTTGGAAAAGGAACCACACTGCAAATCAGATTCTTCATCTAGGGGCTTGCTCTAAGCAGGAGGACAAAGTCAGATTGGTCCAATATTACCACGCGCATAAGGTAGTTTCGGAGAAGTGTCGGGGACACATGTCCTGTATGCGTCACTGTCCTTCCCAGGCTATCCGGGTGAGAGAGGGCAAAGCGGTCATATCCGAGGAGCTTTGTGTGGATTGTGGCACCTGTATATCCGTATGCCCCTCCGGGGCCATCGTTCCGATAACGGACCCGGTCAGCGAGATCTCCAATTTCAAATATAAGGTGGTGGTACCTTCTCCTGTGCTCTACTGTCAATTTGAATCCAATATTCACCCTTACATTATTCATCTGGCCTTCAAAAGACTCGGTTTCGATGAGGTAGCAGACGTGAGCACCTCCTCTGCGGCTTTGGCCCGGGCACTGGTTAAGTACATGAAAAAATACAAGGGTCGGCTTCCCCTCATATCATCTCATTGTCCCTCCATGCTCAGGCTCATCCAGGTTAAGTATCCTGATCTGGTGGAGCTGGTGGTGCCCATGGACGTGCCCAGGGAAGTGACCGCCCGGCAGATCAGAAGAACCCTTCCGGCCAAGCTCGGACTCAAGCCGGAAGATATTGGAATTATCTACCTAGCCCCCTGCCCGGCAAAGATCGTTTCCATCAAGCAGCCGGCTGAAAAGGCCAGATCCTGGTTTGATGGAGTGGTCTCTATAAAGGACGTCTATTCGGTACTGCTCCCTCAGATCGTGGCCATAAGGGAGGAATTCGACGAAAGCCTGGTGCCGAAAGAATTCGCCTTCAATGCAGGTTGGGCCACGCTCGGAGGTATAACCCGGGCGGTGGAGATGGAAAACTGGCTGGCCGTCTCTGGATTGGACCACGTAATGAAGATATTTGATGATATCGAGAACTCACGGCTGCGAAACGTCGATTTCGTGGAAGCTCTGGCCTGCATGTTAGGTTGCATTGGCGGAACCTTTAACGTGGAGAACCCATACGTGGCTCGAACCAACAGTATAAAGCAGCGAGCCAAGTATGAGAATCCCATAAAGGTTGACGACCGGGATATCGAACGAAAGCTGGAAGACGGATATTATTTCTTGGAAAGTCCGGTCTTACCTCGTCCCACCAAATACTTCGACACCGACTTGGAAACTTCTATCAAGAGAATGAAGGAGAGAGAGAGGGTGTATCAGAAGCTTCGCCAGACAGACTGCGGCTGCTGTGGGGCACCTACCTGTATGGCTTTTGCCGAGGACTTTGTCCGGGGGGAAGCGAAGCTTACCGACTGCATCTTTCTGGCCCAAAAGGGAGACGAAGAATGACAACCCAATCTGAGCCGGAGACGGTTCTGTGACGAGCAAGGATTACGTCCGGTTGTTCTCCGGGTTCAAGGGCGACGAAGGAGATTTGATCCCCATCCTTCAAAGCGTTCAGCAGAAGTTGGGGTATATCCCGGAAGAAGCGGTCAAACGTATTTCCCGGTTTCTAAAAATCTCGGAGAACCAAATCTTTGGAGTGGCCTCCTTCTATTCCCAGTTTCGGTTCACCGCGCCGGGCAGAAACTCGATCAAAGTCTGTATGGGAACTGCCTGCCACGTGCGGGGAGGGCAGATTCTGTGTGAGGCGGTGCAAAGGGAGCTTGATATCTCCCCGGGAGAAACCACCCAGGATAGACGCTTTGATTTTCAGCGGGTGGCTTGTTTGGGCTGCTGTGCTCTGGCACCTGTGGTCCAGGTCAACGACGATATTTATAGTCGAATGACAGTCGTTCGTTTAAGAGAGATTCTTGACAAACATGAATAGCTTTCAGAGGAAATCAAAAGAAGCCAAAAAGAAGTGGGATGATCTGAAAAACAGCCCAATCCCGGTGATTTATCTGGGCACCGCCTCCTGCGGTAGGGCTGCCGGCGCCATGGAGGTTCTGGAATCGATTCAGGCCACCCTGAAGAAAAACCGATTGAAGGCCAAGACCGTCCAGGTGGGATGCATCGGTCCTTGCTACCTGGAACCGCTGATGGACATTACCACACCCGGACGCCCCCGGATAAGCTATGCCAACGTAAATCCCGAGAAAGCAAGAAGGATAGTCGAGTCCTATCTGATCAAGGACGATCCTCTCCTGCAATTTGCCGTGGGTTATTTCGGCGAGGAAGACTACCAATTCACCAATGGAATTCCCAGATTCTTTGATCTTCCCATGCTAAAACCCCAGGTTCGGGTGGTGCTCAGAAACTGTGGATTCATCGATCCGGAGCAGATCGATCACTACCTGGCCAATGACGGCTATGCGGGGCTGATGAAGGCGCTCGAGGCAGAACCGGAAAATGTGATCGCGGAGGTGAAGGAAGCTGGACTTCGGGGCAGGGGAGGAGCAGGGTTTCCCACCTACAAGAAATGGGACATATGCAGAAGCGCCTCCGGGAAAACAAAGTATCTCATCTGCAACGCTGATGAAGGGGACCCGGGAGCCTTCATGAATCGATCCTTAATAGAGGGCGATCCGCATTCGGTTCTCGAGGGTATGCTGATTGCCGCTTATGCCATAGGAGCTTCCCACGGGTACGTCTACATAAGGGCGGAATATCCTTTAGCCATCGTTCGTTTGAAGAAAGCCATAAGCCAGATGAGAGATTATGGTTTTCTGGGTAAGAACATCCAGAGCTCGGGATTTGCTTTCGACATCGCCATCAAGGAAGGGGCGGGGGCTTTCGTCTGCGGTGAGGAGACGGCACTTATCGCTTCCATAGAGGGACAAAGGGGCATGCCCAGATCCCGACCTCCCTTTCCTGCGGTCTCCGGTCTTTTTGGCAAGCCCACCATCATCAACAACGTGGAAACTTTAGGAACTCTTCCCAATATCATGAGAAACGGAGCCTCATGGTACAGGCATTACGGCACCCAGGGAAACCACGGCACCAAAACCTTCTCGCTGGTCGGGAAAGTGCGTCGCTCCGGGCTGATCGAGGTACCTCTGGGAATGACTTTAAGAGAAATCATCTTCGATATAGGGGGCGGCTCGACAAAACCATTCAAGGCGGTGCAGACCGGCGGCCCCTCCGGAGGGTGCCTCTCTCAGGAGTTTCTGGATACGCCTATAGATTATGAATCATTGGACGCTGCCGGGTCCATAATGGGATCAGGCGGCCTGATCGTGATGGACGAGGATACCTGCGTGGTTGATGTGGCTCACTATTTCCTGGATTTCACCCAGAAGGAGTCTTGCGGCAAGTGCTCGCCCTGTCGTGTAGGAAGCAGGCATATGGTGGAGATTCTTGAAAGGATAATAAAAGGAGAAGGTTGCACAGATGACTTAACCAAGCTCCAGACTTTGGGTGAAACTGTGAAAAGAGGCTCGCTGTGTGGTTTGGGACAGACCGCTCCCAATCCGGTTCTGACCACGCTACGCTACTTCCGACCGGAATATCTCCTGCACGTGACCGAGAAGCATTGTCCCGCCACCGTCTGCAGGGAGCTGATTGAATACCGAGTGATACCGGAGAAATGCACCGGCTGTCAGCGCTGCGTCAGTGTGTGCCCCACCGGCGCTATTACCGGGCCCAGAGCGGAGCCACACAACCTTGACCCCTCTAAATGTATCAAGTGTCGAGCCTGTTATGAGATCTGTCGTTTCGATGCCATAGCCGGTGATGCTATCATCATCAGATCCAGACGGAGACCTGCTGATGAGCAAACAGAATGAGAAAGTAACCATAAACATCGACAACCAAGCCCTTGAAGCAGAAAGGGGGCTGACCATCCTCCAAGCTGCAGAGCAAGCTAATATCTATATCCCCACTCTTTGCGCCCACAAGCATTTGACGGCTTTTGGGGGATGCCGGATGTGTATAGTGGAAGTGGATGGGATGCGTGGGTTGCCCACGGCTTGTACCACGCCAGTGGAAGGGGGGATGGTAATAAGAACTCATACCGCACAAGTTCAGGCAGAACGAAGAGATATCTTGCAGTTGATCTTAAGCGAGCACACCTCAAGCTGTCTGATCTGCGATGAGAAGGATGAGTGCAGGGAGTATATGGGCACTGTCCGCAAGGCTGGCGTGACCACCGGATGCCGCTATTGCCCCAACGATGGCCAGTGCGAGCTTCAGGAGGTGGTGGAGAAGTTGGGGGTGAAAGAGATCGACTACCCCATCTATTATCGCGGCCTGCCGGTGGAAAAAGACGACCCCTTTTACGACCGGGATTATAACCTTTGCATCCTTTGCGGAAGATGCATCCGCATGTGCCAAGAGGTTCGCACCGCCAACACTTTGGCTTTCAAGCAAAGGGGACGCCACACCGTAATTGGCCCAGCTTATGACCGAACTCACCTGGAAGCCGGCTGCGAATTCTGCGGTGCATGTGTCTCGGTTTGCCCTACCGGCGCTCTCTCGGAAAAGGTTCGTAAATGGGAGGGCAAAGCCCAGCGGGAGAAGATTACCACCTGCCCTTTGTGCGGAGTGGGATGCCAGCTGCGCCTTCAGGTCAAGGGAAACGAGATCATTGGGACCCTGCCCGCTGAAGACCCGCTGGTGAATAATGGGCAGCTGTGTGTCAAAGGGAGGTTCTGTGTGACTGAACTGGTAAACAATTACCAGCGACTCAAAAGACCATATAATACCCGCAACGGAACCAAAGTTGAGATCTCCTGGGAGGAAGCCACCCAGATAGCTGCCGAAAAGCTATCAGCCTGCTCGCCCCAAGACTTTGGCATGCTTATCTCTCCTGACTGCTGTAACGAGGATCTGTACCTGGCTCAAAAGTTCGCCCGGGTCGTTTTGGGCTCACACAATATTGATACCAGCTCGAGGCTGTTCTATGGATCTGGCCTCAACGCTTATCTGGACCTTATGAGAATGTGTGTTCCCCTATCGGAACTCCGAAAAGCCTCAGTCGTTCTCTGCGTGGGGCTGGATGCGAGGTTCGGAAGATCCGTTCTGGGCGTTGAGTTACGAGAAGCGATCGCTAGGGGAGCAAAGATCGTCAGCATCAATCCCCGACATCATAGCCTCTCCGTGATCGCCGACAAATGGATTGAGCCAATCCCTGGCACGGAAGTTGATCTTCTTCGTTCTCTTGCCAGGCTGACGCAAAGAAAGAAGAAAGCGGCCTCGCAACCCAGATCCAGTAAGAAAAGCGAGAATCTTGGTGAAGAGCTTTCCGCGGTTGCCGGGATGCTAAAAGGGGCACCCGCCTCCGTGGTCCTGGTCGGCTCGGAGTTTATGCAGTACGATGCGAGCCCGCAAATTCTTGAGGCCATCAAGCAAATAGCGAAAAATGTCGGCGCCGGAGTCCTGCCCCTGCCAGCCCAAGCCAACCTATTCGGTTCAATTCTGCTGGGGGTTTACCCCGAGCTTCTTCCCGGTGGCTTCTCCTCGAGTAATAAGACAAGGATAGGCGATCTCGCAAAAAGGTGGGGTGCAGATGTGCCGCATCTCTCCTCTCGATGGAACTCGCAGGCGCTTTTATCAGACAAGAAAATGAAGGTGCTTTACCTTGTAGGGGAGGTTCCTCCGAACTGCAGACCTGCCTGTGATTTCTTAATTTTTCAGAATATTTATCCCCCGGATCCGTTCTGTGAAGCTGATCTTGTCCTTCCTTCGGCAGCTTTTACAGAAGTGGATGGAACCCTCATCAACGGCGAGGGACGAATTCAGCGGGTAAGAAAAGCTGTGCGGCCTCCCGGTGATGCGCTGCCCGATTGGGAGATACTTTGCCGGATCGCCCGGAAGATGGGATCCGGAGGTTTTGATTATTCGGATGCCCGCGAGATTCACAATGAGATCTCCTCATTGGTGAAAGGATTTGGAGGCTACGATGGCATCAAACGCAAGCCGAGCTCCTTGATATGTGAAGGGAAATTTAGCATTCCCAAATCCAAGTCCCCAAGTACAAAGAAGACCAACAAGAACTTTCCCCTTCTCCTTAACACTTCAATTGTTGAGCACGTTTATCGGGGCTTTCCTCTCTCTACCTGGGTTGAAGGGGCGCAAACCTTGTTTGCCGAGGGAATTGTGGACATAAACCCGGAGGACGCCAGAAAAGCCCGGATATCTCAAGGTGATGAAGTGGTGGTGACCTCAGCTGGCTTTAAGAAAGTCTGGCCGGCAAGAATCTTAAGCGAGCAGACTCGGGGGACCCTGCACGTCACGCTGCCAAAGGGCGAATCCATCGGATCGAACCCACATCGAGTGAAAATAAGGAAAAGAAATGTTTAAGCTGATAGAAAGCCAGATGATCGTGCCCAACATTCATCTGCTGACTCTGGAGGCTCCGGCTGTGGCCCGCGAAATGAAGCCGGGTCAGTTCGTGATCGTCAGAGCCGAGGACGGGGGCGAAAGAATACCCCTTTCCGTCTCTGACTGGGATGCCGAACAGGGGACGGTAACCGTTATTGTTAAGAACGTGGGAAGCACCAGTGACAGGTTGGCGTCACTTGAAGCCGGCGTTAGCATTCCCACCGTGGTGGGCCCGCTGGGCAATCCTACCGAGATCGAAGAATTCGGCACGGTTCTCTGTCTTGGCGGATGCTACGGGATCGGTAGCATTTTTCCAATCACCCGAGCACTGAAGGAGAGGAAAAACAAGGTTATTGCAGTAATCGAAGCCAGAAGCTCATATCTGCTCTTCTGGGAGGAAAAGCTAGCGGAAGTCTCTGACGAGCTTATCTTCATTACCCGGGATGGGACAAGAGGCCTTCGCGGACACGTGGGGAGAGTTACGGAAATCATCAAGTCAAAAGAGTTGGTCAACCGGATCATCATAAATGGCTGCACATTCCTTTTGAAGAGGGGATCCGATGTGAGCCGGCCCCTGGGCATAAAGACCGTGGTTAGCTTGAATCCGATTATGATCGACGGCACGGGGATGTGCGGCGTGTGTCGAGTCACCGTCGGATCCGAGACCAAATTCGCTTGCGTGCATGGCCCGGATTTCGATGGACACCAGGTGGACTGGGCGGAGCTGCTGCAGCGTCGGAGAACATATATGGAAGAGGAAATCGTCCCGCTGAGAACCAGCAGATGTGAAGAACATGCTAAAAGACCCATTCCTCAATAATGCTACGATGATCTGTCATTGCCGGTCCGGGCAAGGGCGGGACCGAGCAATCTCTGAGAAGTCCGAATCCGATCAGATTGCTTCGTCGCTTCGCTCCTCTCAATGGCAGGCCAAAGCAAAACGTTATTTGGGAGATATACCGCTGGCAAATGTTAGGAAAATCTGTTATGTCTGAACCGCAGAAAAAGAAGCTGGACTTAGATCGCAGGCCAATGCCCAAACAGCCACCCCAAGTACGGAGGCATAATTTTAGCGAGGTGGCTTTGGGGTATCCCGCCCGGACTGCTGTGGAAGAAGCAAGGCGATGTCTGCAGTGCAAGAAGCCAAAATGCGTTACCAAGTGTCCGGTGGAGATAGACATCCCGGGATTTATCAAATGCATTGCGGAAAGGGACTTCGCCAGCGGAGCCAGGATACTGAAAGAGAAAAACTGCCTCCCCGCAATGTGTGGCCGAGTCTGTCCCCAGGAAGAACAGTGCGAGGAGGTATGCGTTCTGGTAAAGAAGGGTGGACAGATTGCCGTCGGTCGCTTGGAGCGGTTCCTGGCGGACTGGGAGGCAGAGCAAGGTGAGATGGAGATGCCGGAGATTCCACCAACCACTGGAAGAAAGGTAGCCGTAATAGGCGGTGGACCCGCAGGTCTTACCGTAGCCGGAGACCTCATAAAACTGGGTCACCAGGTGACCATCTTTGAGGCTTTGCACGAGATGGGCGGGGTGCTGGTGTATGGTATACCGGAGTTCAGGCTCCCCAAGGCCATCGTGAAAAGAGAAGTCGAATATCTTCAGAAACTTGGTGTCGAGGTGGTCACCGACTACGTGGTTGGCAAGACCAGAACGGTGGACAGCCTTCTGGAGGAATTCGAAGCTTTGTTTGTCGGCACTGGCGCAGGGCTTCCCTGGTTTATGGACGTTCCGGGCGAGAATCTGAATGGCGTTTATTCAGCAAATGAATACCTTACCAGGATGAACCTGATGAAGGGTTTTCTTTTTCCCCAGTTCCACACTCCCGTAAAGAATCACAAAAGAGTTGCGGTCATCGGCGGAGGAAATGTGGCCATGGACTGCGCCCGGACCGCCTTGAGGCTGGGGGCAGAGAGCAGGATCATCTACCGGAGATCCAGGCAAGAGCTGCCGGCACGCCTGGAAGAGATAGAGAATGCGGAAGAGGAAGGAGTCATCTTCGACTTTCTTACGCTTCCCATCAGATACATTGGAGACGAGAACGGCTGGGTGGAAGAGATCGAATGCCTGAAGATGAAGTTAGGTGAGCCCGATTCTTCTGGCAGGAGAAGGCCCGTTCCCATTGAAGGTTCTGAAACCGTTCTTCCCATGGACGCTGTAGTCTGCGCCATCGGTAACAGCCCCAATCCGCTCATTCCCGCCACCACACCCGGACTGGAGGTGGGGAAGAGAGGAAACATCGTCGCCGACGAGGAGACCGGGAAGACCTCCAGGGAAAGGGTCTGGGCCGGGGGGGACGTGGTAACAGGCGCAGCAACGGTGATCCTCGCAATGGGCGCCGGGCGAAAGGCCGCCCGATCCATCCACGAGTATCTCTGCTCTCTTTAAACAGGTCCCTTAAAGCCAAGCATCATTCTCTCTTCTCAACCCGTGTCCGCTGAGCCTACTTGATTGCCACGGCGGGGCTCAAGCATCGGCGGCGTAGCTCGCCTTGATCGGTCTTAGAGAATCTACCATAGTTCGCAAACCGAATCTGTTGCAAGAACAGAATTGCCAACCGCCGGAAGGTTCCGGCAGACAGCTAAGGGGTGGCAACCAGGAAGTACGGAGACCAAGGAGGACGACTGGGTTGAAGCGCTTGAGACCGGTAAGAATCTGGTAAGGCTTGACAATTTTAAGATGTTGTGTATATTTAAATTAAAGTCCAAAGTTTGCACTTTGAGGGTCAAGTTCTTGCTCAGGCGATGACCTCTTTTGACTTGACAATTGGGCTTGTTCTTCCCAGATGGTCGATGAAAAAGATTAGAGTTCAACCTTCTTAAACCGAGGGACATGAGATGAATAGGTTCGCAATCTTCTGCGCTATCTGCCTTCTTACGTTTTCGGGTTCAGCTTTGGCTCAGCCCAGTTATCTGATCAGAATCGACCAAGTAAACAAGATGACCATCCAGCAGATAGAAAGAACGGAGATCGAGGTGTACGCCAAAACCGCCGATTTCTGGATTGCCGGAGCCCACCAAGAAGACCTAAAGTTCTTGGCCAAAAGCCAAATATCGTTTCAGGTACTGGACCAGGAGGCCGACATAGGTGAGCATTATTTGGTCTGGTCGAAGCCTTCCGAGGAAATCAAACCCTATGTGCCTGAGATAGACTCTGTATCGAGGATCCTGGTCACAGAGGGGGACATGGCCGTGGTAAAGGGCAATCCGAGAAAGATCGAAGAATTGGCTTCTCTGGGATTGAGTCTAAGAAGGATACAAAAACAACCCTTGCCAGTAGAACCGACGACGTACGTCTCATCATACCTCGAGTCGCTCTCGCGCGCATACGATCCAATGATAGACAGCATAGTCAACAGAGTGGATCAAGCCCAGCTTCTTTCCTGGATAGACGACCTCTCAGGCGAGGATACGGTCTTAATCGGTGGAATCGAGGACTCGATCAAGACCAGGTATTCCTACAGTGAAGGGATCTTCAAAGCTGCAGACTACTTGAAAGAGAGATTCGAAGATATGGGATTGTCCGTTGCGTTCGACACCTTTCAGGTGGATGGGTTCGGAGCCTACCTCCTGGACGTAGCTTGTAGCCCCGACGGAGAGAAGGCTTGGTCGGTTAGTTGGTTCGGAGGAATTCTGATCACCACCGATGGAGGAGGTTTGTGGAGTCTGATCGACGAAACTAAGACTCTTGAGTTCTATGACATCTTTCGGGTAGATGACGACACTTTGTGGTCGGTGGGCTACGGAGGCATTATTGTCAGATCTACTAATGGGGGAAACAGCTGGCAGGATAGAAGCAGACCGGAATTCAGCACGCTAGATTTCAAACGAGGTTACTTTGAAGATGCAAATCACGGATGGGTGGCCGGAGACCAAGGGATCTGGTTTACCTCAGACGGCGGAGCCAGCTGGACCGAACAAGTACACGCGACTGGCCAAACGCTATATGGCATAGATTTTGTTGACCCTTACCGGGGATGGACGGTCGGGACGGGTGGAGCCATTCTGCACACGACCGATCGAGGGACCAATTGGAATCCTCAGACCAGCGGGACATCGATTCGTCTCCGAAGTGTCGATTTTATAGACCGCTTCAATGGCTGGGCTTGTGGGGACGACGGGTGGGCGATTTACACAACGGACGGAGGCGCTAACTGGACTCGGAAGACCCTTCCTACTTCGTACAATCTTAACAACATCGACTTTGTCGACAGTCTGCATGGATGGATGGTCGGGTTCGATGGAAGCATCTTCTATACGTCCGACTTGGGAGTTAACTGGGTGCCTCAGGCGTCCAACACCTACTATCTCTACGGTGTTGACTTCGCCGATACGCTGGTAGGCTGGGCCACTGGCTACTACGAGATAATCAAGACTACGAACGGAGGACAGAACTGGTTCTCTCAATGGGGGAATGTGGAGCCTCTCAACCTGTTCAACGTAGTTGCGACCATCGAGGGACAGAGCTATCCCGGAAGGCAGGTTCTTATAACCGGTCATTACGACGATGTTTCCGAGAATTCCTACAATTGGGCTCCGGGGGCAGACGATAACGCCTCAGGTACAGTTACTCTGTTGGCTGCCGCCATTCTGAAAGACTACGACCTTGCAAATACGGTGAAGTTCGTGGCGTTCTCGGCCGAGGAGCTGGGGCTCCTGGGCTCGGCAGCCTACGCGCAGGAGGCCTACAACCGAGGAGATACCATCGTCGGCGTTTTGAACTTCGACATGATTGCCTGGGATGGAAACGCGGACGACGTGATTGAGGTCCACTGTGGTGACCCTTCCGAAAACCAGGCTCTGGCTGATCTGCTGATAGGGGCAATATCAGATTACGGTCTGAGCTTGAGTCCCGAGAAGATCACCAGCGGTGCCACGGATCGTTCAGATCACGCTTCTTTCTGGGACTGGGGCTATCCGGCCATCCTGGGAATAGAGGACTTTGACGATTTCAATCCTTTCTATCACACCACGGGGGATCGTGTAACCATTTTCGACACCTCCTACTACGTGGATTTCACCAGGGCAGCGGTGGCTGGCATATCCATACTGGCCGATCCCTTCCTGGTTGGCGATGCCAACGGAAACGGAGCGATTGGGCCCGGCGACGTGGTCTACCTGATAAACTACCTGTTCAGACAAGGTCCTCAGCCTGATCCCCCGCAAGCCGGAGACGCCAATCATGACGGAGAGGTCGGGCCCGGCGATATCGTGTACTTGATCAACTATCTGTTCAGGAACGGACCCCCGCCTTCTCGCTGAGCGCTGCTTGGAAGATTCCTTTTAGAGACAGACTACCAGTTACACGTCAGGCTTGGCAAGCTTTCTCGCCTCAGAGTACCCCAAGGCCTTCGACAGGCTGAGCTCAACAGCAGAAGACTCGAAAATCCTGGACAGCCGGCGTTAAATGATGTCGCGAGGGTGAACGTATTTTATAAGTAGGTGTCGATAAAGTGCATTCTCCTGCCCAAAACGGGATACATAGTTCTTGCAATGCCCTGCTCTTCTTAATTGCTGGGGAGATATGAAAGGCAATAATCAAGAACACAAAGCACACAGGATTTCTATTCTAAATGCTCGCACAGGTGTGGTGGAAGAAGTAGATAAGGTTCGGAAAAGCGATGACGAGTGGAGAAAGCTTCTTACATCCGAGCAGTACCGAGTTACCAGACAGAAGGGGACGGAAAGACCATTCACGGACAAGTGCGATATCCCTAAGGAAGAGGGAACTTACCAGTGTGTCTGCTGCGGCACGGACTTGTTCAGCTTGGACACAAAGTTCGAATCGGGCACCGGCTGGCCCAGCTTCTGGAATCCAGTTTCGGAGTTGAACATAAAAACTCGAGCTGATAACAGTTTGATGATGCAGAGAACCGAGGTACTTTGCGCCCGGTGTGATGCGCACCTGGGCCACGTGTTCGACGACGGCCCGCCCCCCACACATAAACGTTACTGTATCAATTCTGCCGCACTGAAATTCGTGAAGAAAGGGGGGTGACTTTTTCCCCGTTGCCCGGGAATAAGACCGCTAACCAGAATATATCAACAACATAGGTAGAAAGGAGTGAACCATGACCGTCAAGAGGCATTTTACCGCCGAGCAGGCCAAGGAAATCGGCGAGAAGCTGGGGATTGACTGGAGCAAGTTTGACGTGGAACAGTTCCGACACGGAATGGACGTGGAGCTGGAGCACGGGACAGAAGATCCCCATACTAATGTCACAGACGATGATGCTCTGACTACTGGCAAAATCGCGCTGGCTCACTTGAACGAATTTCCTGATTATTACCACCGGCTGGATAAAATGGAAGAGGAGGCGGAGAAGTTCTGGGAGGGTAAGAAAAAATCTTAAGTCAGATCACGGTAGGAGGATTGACATGGCAAAATATCTTCCCCTATCCATACTCATTTTGTTTCTCGTGGTCGGATGCAACCCGGTTAAGGAGTCACCGCAAGAGATCGGCGGCAGCACGTTCATCCAGATAAAGCTGGAGGGCGGCGGATTTTACGGCGGGTATAATCCAGTCACTGAAAACATAAGGACGATAAAAACCACGGGCGAAATCCTCATCCACACCAAGCAGCTATACACCGGCGATAGAGACGTTACTCTCTTTACCTCCAGGGATGAGGTCGAGAAACTGGCGGGATTCATCCTCGATAACGGCTTCTTTACCTTGAAAGACATGTACGATTGCGATCCGTCTAATGAGGAATGCAACCAGAGGAAAAAGGAGTACCCGCCGGCTATCCCATTGCAGGTTGACGTCACCATCGGCAACATGAGAAAAAGCGTAACGGTGACGGTTTTTGAGAAGGGTATGATCGACTATCCTGAGAGTTTCGAAGCAATAGTCGACCGGATAAATGAACTGATAGCCCGGGCAGGGGAGCAGGACTAAGCCTGCTCGTGCAACCGATTGAGAAAGCCCAACTGTTCTTGGAGCGAGCTTCCGGGATTCCTACGATTTTAGGTCTTCACACTTGGTTCATCCGAGGCAAAACGACACGGTAGCCTATCAGAGATAGGGGTTGCATTTCTGCCGCAGGCAGATCCGCCCTTGGCGGACGTCTAACCCCTAGTGACGTCTGAAGAGAAGAGCCTGACGGCGAAAGCAATTCCTTCTGCTGCTTTGCCTGACCTCAGAACAAGAACCCCGCCAATCCCATGGTGAAGATCACCATGTTTCCCGATTCCGTTTTGTCTTCCTCTCCCCTTTCACCTTCGAGGGTCAACTCGTCGAAGTTGTAGGATGCTTCAATTAGAAGACTCAGGTGACGGGATAGCATAACATTTGTCCCGCCGCCCAGCTTGATTCTTGTTCCCTGGTAGAATCCTTCCCAAAACCCGATGTATTCCACGTCATTCCTCACCAGATAGAACCCGGCGGTGAGGAAGGGATAGGCTTTCCCTTCTTTCGCGCCGAAGAAATACATGACCCTGGGCCCCACTCCCAGGGTGGTGGATTTGTTGGGACCCTGATGCGTCAGAAAGAGCAATAGATCCCCGCCTACGCCCAGCCTGGGCACAACCATGTAAGCAATCTGGTGAGTAACAAGAATTGCAGTGAACGAAGTGGCGCCCGGGGCTTCATACAGATCACCGTCGGCGTTCAAAAAGCCGGCAGTAACTCCCAGCATTGTGCTGCCCTTATCGACTGCGAACTGGGCTCCGAAGCTGTCGCAGCAAAGCCAAACCAGAATCACTACAAGAAAGAAGACTCTCTTCACGCTACCTCCTTCTTATGTGAATTGAAGATGCAGCAATCTGATGAAATGGGCACGAGGTTCATTTCTAAGCACTATCTATAGCCCCCTTTCGCAGAATGCGTCACTTGCAGTTGTCCTCTCTGTGACACTTGTATACAGTACGCCTGCGTGAATGTCAAGGGTTTTTACCGGTAGGTGCTGGTTGCCAAACATTCTGACCGGATATAGCCCGCTCGCACTCCACATAGTCGCAGGTCAGCCCGTTCCTTGAAAACGGAAAAAGTCCCCTCCTATCAGGTGCCCGGGACGAGGCATTTCCTCTGCCCCGGGCGAGGGTCATTCAAGCTGGATCGAAAACTCGCCTCAGGAATCAACCCTACGCTATATTTAGAGCACGGGATGTCATTGGAACGCAATATATTGTGATTTTTTCAAAAAAGTGCTTGACAACCGGATCCTGATCTTTTACACTGAACTCGGGAAGGTTCTGATTCAAGGAGGGGAGGAATTGGAATCTTCCCCCAACCGATTGTAATCCACAAAATTACAATAGTTGGTGGTTTGAGAAGGGAGCTTTATCGCTTGAAAGTTATCTGAAAGACACAATCTCTTGGAGGAAAAAATGGAAGTCGAACTGATGGCAATCACTCCAAATGCTGAGGATATAATCGAGAAAGCGTGCAGAACCTGCTACCTGAGCTTTCACAGATACAAGCCACCTTCATCGACCGAAGAACTGATCAAGAAGGTCATCCGCAAGGGACACCACTCTGTTTTGGAACATGCCGTCGCCACTTTCCGGATCAAAGGAGGCTCGCGGGTTTTTACACACGAGCTGGTCAGGCACCGGCTCATGTCGCCTTCCCAGGAGAGTCAGAGATACGTTGAATATGGGAAGACCAAGCCGTTCGAGTTTGTGGTGCCGCCGACCATCAGGGACACAAAGTTCGAGGACAAACTCAAAGGCCTGGCGCATGAGGCATACTTTCTTTATCAGCAGATGGTCAACGAGGATATCCCCAAAGAGGACGCCCGTTACATCCTCCCCAATGCCACCACCTCCGAGATCGTAATATCCGCCAACTTCCGCGAACTGAGACACATATTCGAGGTCAGGTGTGTGGAGAGAGCACACTGGGAAATAAGAGAGGCCTGCCTGGAGATGCTTAAGATAATGAAACAGCAAGCTCCCATTGTGTTCTGGGATTTTCAAATAGACGAAAAGAACAAGCTGGCTTTTAGAAAAGACGAAGACATGTAGAAGGCCGGGCTGTCTCTCTAGAAGCGGGACTTCCCGACAAAAGACAAGATGGGAATGTAAGAGCCTCTCGCAGCTTAGCCCTACGAGCGGCTGGATATTACAGCTCGGTATGCAGAGCCATTAGGCGATAGAGGAAAGAGACGTGTCTAAACTCGGTCCAGACGAGCGACCAGGATATAAAAAGATAGACATCATTGAAGGATACGACAAATGGGCTTCGACGTATGATGAGGATCCCAATCCTCTCGTAGCTCTGGAAGAACCGGTGACCTTAGAATTCATTGGTGATGTTCGAGGCCAGCGTGTGCTTGACTTAGGTTGTGGAACCGGCCGCTACTGCGTGCTGCTTGCCCGGCGGGGAGCTGGTGTAGTTGGCATTGATCCCTCCTCGGAGATGTTAGAACAGGCTAAGCGAAAAATCACTCCTGCCTGTCGATTTGAGCTGCATAAAGGCACAATCGATGAGATGGATTTCCCCGACGAACACTTCGACCTTATCGTATCTGGTCTGACTTTTGAGCACCTTGCTGAGTTGGAGTCCACGTTCGGAGAGGCGGTCCGGGTGCTCAAGACCGGTGGCAGGATGGCCGTATCAGGCGTTCATCCGTACTGGCCCGTCTCCGGCCACGATTATACCGAGTTCTTTGACAAGGCAGGTCAAGAATATCGCATACCTGCTTATCCGCATCTGATTGAAGAATACTGGCGTCTTTGCAGGAACTTTGGGTTACGCGTGGAAGATATTCGCGAAATGAAAATCGACGATTGGTTAATTGAGCGTTTCCCTTCTCTGAAAGAGTATCGTGGTCTGCCTTTGGCGGTAGCCCTCAAACTAAGAAAATCCGCACGTCGAAGCGGCATAGAACAGCCATAGGTTAATTATTGGTGTCGGGTAGCTTTTCTTCGACTCATAAAGTCGCAACCCGACCTACCTGGTCACAGAAAGGAAAGCATGGACAACCAAGGCTTGAGCGAGGCTTTCAGGGAGTTGTCGACTCCACTCATTGCCGATGCCTGTGTCCGGTTGAGAGTGGCTCTTCGCATTGCTCAACCCGGCATCAAGCCACTGGTGCAGGGGAGGTGGCATATAGCCGGTCAGGTCTTGCCAGCTCAACATTACGGGAGCGTGGATATCTTTCTTGAGGCGATGGGCAACGCTGAGCAAGGAGACATTCTGGTGATAGATAACGGCGGAAGAATGGATGAAGGCTGTATCGGAGACCTGACCGCTCTGGAAGCTAAAGCCTGTGGACTGGCGGCTATTGTGGTCTGGGGTTGTCACCGGGACACGGAGGAACTCATCCAGATTGGTTTCCCCGTTTTCAGCTATGGAGCATTTCCAGCCGGGCCGCTGCGACTCGACCCGCCCATCCCGGATGCACTGGAGTTTGCCCGCTTTGGCGATTTCGAGGTGGGGAGAGAAGACATTATCTTCGCAGACGATGATGGAGTCCTCTTCGCTACAAGCCAGGATGCAGAGGAAATCATCTCTGTCGCCCGGTCCATCCGGGAAACCGAGAGGCGACAGGCCACCGAAATAGGAGCCGGCAAAAAGCTCCGCGACCAGTTTCGGTTTGATGAATACCTAAAGAAACGTGCTTCCGATCCTTTCTACACCTTTCGCAAGCACCTGCGGGAGATAGGAGGAGCCATAGAGGAGTAATTGAGCAGTCTTCCGACGCTCAGTTTTCGTTAGCGATGCTTGTATCGAGACTCGATTCTTGGTATTGAGCTTCGAAACCAGCATCCNNCGAGTTTAGAGGTTTAAAACAAGGAGGGGGAAATGAATAACTCGAAAAGGATTGTGAAGCTTTTGACCAAATCACCAGACTTACTTAGCCGAATGCAGCGACGAAAACAACACACGGTCTGGCAGCGACTGCACAAGGGAGATCAAAGCCGCACCCACCCGAGGAAGACGGAGAGTTTGCCGGGGATGCGTAGGATCATGAAATAGTCCATGCCGTTGCCTTCTGAAATCTGGAGAAGGACGAAAAAGAGAGGTAGCCGCAATGCGTAGCCAAGCATTTGCAGGAATACTTGTCGAAGAACTTGTCGATAGTGACCCGTCAAAAGGAGATGCTCGCGAATTCCATAGGAGAAACGGTATAGATCCCACCAACTTGAAGCATGCGGACGAGATTTGGAGGGTCTTCGTAAGATATAATCTCGAAACAGGAGGAATGAAATCACGCGTTGTGACAGAGAATTGGAACAAACTCCCAGATGCAAGTATGTTGAAGAATCGTATGAGATTGTTAGGCCGCATTGTGAGGTTGAAGCATTCAAGATGTTACGCTAACTTCACGCTCAATTGCCCCGTGACCTATAGCAAAGTCGGTGGATTTAATCTGTCCAGGTGCACGGCTCCAGGCATGGAAGAGGGTTGCCCCTTTGTCGAGATCACCAAAGAAATCCAGTGGCATAGGCAGCATTACAAAATCGCGAAGATAATTGTCGAGTGCGCGAAGAGACTTCTCATCGAGGACATGGATGGTCAGCATGACGGTAATCTAAACGATGTTGTTGCGGCTACCTTTGACAAGTACAGGGGCACGGAATTAAGTTGGAGAGCGAAGGCGACCGAGGAGTATATGTCGAGATTCGAGGACATCAAGGGGTATGGCAATCCACCGAAAGTTATACTTTGGATGTTATCCGACCTCAGCAGTCCCGTCCATCAGCTCGAACACTGGCCCGACGTCGATTTGAGCCAACTTACACCTGTTGATACACATGTCGGTCGCCTAGTGGTTCGGTTTGGCTTCTTGCCGAGAGATCAAGTATCAAACAGGAATATTCGGGCCACACTGCGGCAGCTGTATCCGAAGGAACCCCGAAAACTTGATTTTGCGCTATATAGATTAGGCGCAGAATCAGAAGAGAACATATGCAGGACGGAGCCTCACTGCAAGAGTTGCAGGGAGAGGATTCCAAGAGTATACACGGCATGTCATAGCCAAGACAAGAAGGATGTGTGATGTCCGTTGTCAACCTTTGGGATGGTTGACATACAAAACCGAAGACCACAGGAAACGAAGTTCGGACATGAAGTAGTCAGGTGAAATGGTGCGTACAATTAATGATACATATAAAGCAGAGGACAATTATGAACACTGAAATCCATCGCTTCAAGGTAGGGACTTTCGAATGCATAGCCGTGAGCGATGGCACCTATACCTACCCGGTTCATAGCTTTTTCGTCAACGCGCCAAAAGAA
>JABAOF010003066.1_pt2 | contig 69756 bp, 44 predicted proteins | sample 7062171 | NCBI WGS metagenome assembly JABAOF01 (sample SAMN14538628, study PRJNA623070) | marine sediment metagenome | biome: marine biome [ENVO:00000428]; feature: marine pelagic biome [ENVO:01000023]; material: deep marine sediment [ENVO:00002113] | place: India: Gulf of Khambhat ...
GAAGCCTTCGAGATGGCCCGAAGGGCCTTCTGCGGCTCCCCTCGCCGAGGGGCAGTGGGGTTGAAAATGAAGCGAATAAGGGGTATAATTGCTTCAAAATTTGAAGCGATTAGGAGTTCGGATGACGAATGTATATGTATCTATTGCAAAGGTCAGCCGGGCAACTGCTTACCGGGAGATTTCCGATCTTGTCAATAAAGGGGTCCTGGCTCCCAACCAGGGAAAGGGCCGCAGCATCAGTTACCGGCTGGTTTTAGATAGTTAAGGAGGAAAAAATGACACTAAAAAAAATCAAAGCCCTCTTATTGGGTCTCCTTTTGCTTTCATTTTCATTGTTGGCTGACAAACCGATTAAATTGGAATTAAAAAAAGTAGTGGAGGTGGGGGTTGATATCGACGATTTCATGTTCTACAGCATCGATTCGGTGTGTGAAGATGATGGTGCCAATTTCTACGTGCTGGACCGGAAAGCCTATAAAGTCCACAAATTTTCACCCGAAGGTAAACGGCTGTTGTCCTTCGGCAATAAGGGCCAGGGGCCGGGCGATTACGCATACCCCCATTATATCTGCGTGACTGAAGATAAAAAACTGGTTGTATGCGAAGACATGGCATTTGTGTCATTATTTGACCTCGAGGGAAAATTCTTAAAACGAATTCGCCTGGCAAACGGCCTGGAACTGCGATACATAAGCAGTAACCTGTATTACGCCTGGACATGGAAAAAAAAATCCAAACAGCAAGTACTGCTGGATAACAAAGGCAAAATAATAAAAACCTTTTTTGAAGTGTCAAAAGACGCCTTTTCCGTAGGTGCGCCGGATGAAACCGGCCGCATGGTGATGATCAGTTTCTTTACGGATGAATATACCCCGGCATTACTATTCAGCAGTTATAAACAGCAGGCAGCCCTGGGCATGGGAAATCGCTACGAAATACTCATTATAAATCACAACGGTGAGGTGACAGCAGCAGGCAAACGAGATGTAAAACCAGCTAAAATCCAGGCAAAAGAAATCGATTACTTTAAAAATGAAATCAACAGCAGAGGCAATTTGCATGATTCTTCCAAAAAGAAATTTATTAAAAAAATCCCCAATTACAAAAATTACTTTGATAAAATCCTGGTTTCAGGAAAATATGTGTTTGTCTTCAGGATTAAAGAGGATATAACGGATGAGAAGACCTTGATACCGGTGGATATTTTTACCCTTCAAGGTAAATTCCTGGGAACAGCAAAAATCAAAAACCAGCCGATTTTTATTTCCGATAAATATGCCTATTTCAGCGAAACAATGGATGAAAACCTTTTGCTAGTCAAATATGTGATACGTGTAACCGTATAACCAATTAAAAAAATAAAATAATCTTGACTTTTTGTTTCTAATGGGTTACAAGAATAACCGAGAAGACGTATTATACTATGGAAACGATAACTATTGCTTACTGGTTTAGTTTTGGGAAAGGTACAATGGAGGTTTTTGATGTGCACCTGGACGCCGGGAGTCTTGAATTACAAAGGAATATCCCGGATAACCTGCCGGACTGGACCAACCTTGACTTTTATCAATGCCCCAACTGCCCGTTAGATGTTGAAGAACATCCCTTCTGTCCGGTGGCAGCCAACCTGGTAAATATTGTGAATCGCTTCGGTTCTCTTTTGTCTTACAACGAGACCCATTTAATAGTTACCACAAAAGAGAGAGTCATTTCACAGGACACAACAGTGCAGCGAGCGGTTGGGTCTTTAATGGGCCTGATCATTGCCACGTGCGGGTGTCCCCATACCCTTTATTTCAAGCCGATGGCCCGGTTTCACCTGCCCCTGGCCAATAACCAGGAGACCATTTACCGTGCCGCCTCCATGTATCTACTGGCTCAATACTTCTTAAAAAAAGAAGGAAAGGAGGTGGATTTTGACTTGAAAGGACTGGCAGAAATCTATCATAATATCCAGTTGGTCAACTACACCATTGCCCAACGGTTGCGAGCCGCTACCAAAACGGATTCGGTTATCAATGCCCTGGTGGAACTGGACATATTCGCCCAAACCCTATCCCTGGTTATTGAAGATTCCCTGGAAGACCTTCACTCCTTATTCGCTCCTTATCTAAACAAGATTGGTTAAAACCGTCAAAACCTCTCTGGCATCGGGCCGGTTGGCAGAATCTTTATCGATCATCTTTAAAATAAGATCATTCAGCCCCGGGGGAACGTCCGGGTTCAATTCAGACGGTTCCAACGGTTTTCGAGTGAGAATCTCCCTTATTGTCTCCAGGGGTTTATCGCCGGTGAAAGGTTTCCGGCGCGTCAACATCTCATACCCGATAACTCCAAGACAATACACATCCACCGCCGATGAAAGCGAACCGTCGGTCAACACTTCCGGTGACATATAGGGAACCGTACCGAGAACCTCTCCGGTTACGGTTAAATGAGAAAAACTCGGAACCCTGGCAATACCAAAATCCAATAATTTCACATAATCGGGATCACCATCTTTGCTAATCAGCATAATATTTTCCGGTTTCAAATCCCGGTGAATAATATTCTCCTGGTGGATCTCCACCAGGATATCCGCCAATTGTTCCATCAGATGGATACATTGAAAAACATTAGGATATTGATTTTGCTTATACCGGTCCGCCAATGTTTGACCTTCCAACAGTTCCATAACAATATAAAGTTGTCCTTTATCCTCACCCCGTTCATACACCTTAACGATATTAAAATGGTCAATCTTGTCCATCAGGAGTGATTCATTTTTAAACCGCTTTTTCTGGGCCTCATCCATCAAGTATTCTTCCCTCATCACCTTCAAGGCATATATTTTGGTTTTATCCATCAAGCTGTGAACCTTATATACGACACCCATTCCTCCCATCCCGATTTGTCCATCGATTTCATAAGAACCGATATATTTTTTCTTTTTCCAAAAGGCAATCAGTTTCAGGTGTTTCTTGACAAAATTGATCACCATATAAGAGAAAAATGCAAAGACCACAATAATAAGGAGGCGAAACCACCAGGTCTGCCAGAAAAAGGGTTCCAGGTTAAAAGAGAAGTGTACCCCGTCGTTGTTCCAGATGCCGTCATTATTGCAGGCAGCGACGCGGAAGGTATAACCGCCGGGTTTGATATTGGTATAAGATAACTGGCGTTGGGTCCCGGCCTCCAACCATTGCTCATCGAATCCCACCAGTTTGTATTTGAATCTCACCCGATGGGGGGCAACAAAACTCAAACCTGTAAATTTAAACTCTACCCGTTTTGCACCGGGAGGAAGGATTATTCGCCGTTTCCGGGGAGATGGGTAAGAATACATTACCTTACCATCCACCCGCATTTGTTCAAGTATTACCGGCGGTACAATCCGATTGGTTTTAACGTTTTTTGGGTCCATCACCACCGCACCCCGCTTCGTGGGAAACCAGAGTTTCCCGGCCCTGGTACATATCCCGGCCGGTTGGGCCGGGCCATTACATTCGGTGCTTTTGATTCCTTCGGTTCTCCCAAAAGAAAAACAGGAAATTTGCCGGATTTTACCCTCCATAAGATCCAAAAGGTCTTTTTTTCGCACGCTGTAAATTCCCTGGTTGCAATTCATCCAGAGATTTCCCCGCTGATCTTCGAAAATCACAAATGCCAGGTTGCTGTAAAGACCATCCCTGATGGTAAAGCGGGTAAACTTGTTATCTTTAAACCGTATCAGTCCACCGTCATCCGTGCCGATCCAGGTTACCCCTCTATCATTCCTATCGACATAAATGGACCATATCGCCTGCCCGGGTAATCCATGCGTTACACTGTAAACCGTAAATTCCCCAGCCCTGAACCGATTAAGGTCCCCGGAATAGGTCCCTATCCATATATTCCCCTCATGGTCGCCGCTGATGGCATATACAAAATCATCGGACAACCCGTCAGTGGTGTTGTAGTTAACAATCCTTCCTTTGCTTATGTTTATTACATCCACCCCACCGCCGTTGGTGCCCACCCAGACGTTATCGTCCCGGTCCACGAATATCGCCCGCACCACATTGTTGGATAATCCATTCTGGGTGGTATAGATGGTTAGAATTTTATCATCTTTTAAGCGATGCACCCCACCACCATAGGTGCCAAACCAAATGGAACCGTCACGGCTTTGGGCAATGGTCCAGATGTGTTCGCTTTTTAATCCTTGTTTGAACCCAAAGGTTTTAAATTGACCCTCTTTGAAGCGAACCAGCCCCCCACCTACCATACCCAGCCAAATGGTATTCATACTGAAACGGTCCTGGAACACAGTCCTTACGCTGTCCACCGGCAGCCCATTCCGTTTGTTGTAGATAATAAATTTACCCTCTTTTAATTGGGATAACCCATCCCTGGTTCCAATCCAAAGACTGCCTTCCCGGTCTTCCAGGATAGAACGAATGGGACTGTTTAAGAAGCCTTGCTGGGAATCTGAAAAGGTAAACACTCCATTTTTAAAGGTATTCAGCCCCTGACCATTGGTGCCAATCCAGATGGTACCGTGGGAGTCCTGGAAAATGGCCCGGACATCATTACCGGATAATCCGTGTTTTTGGGAATAGACCCGGAATTTTTTATTTGTGCCGTCGGTCCCTACAGCCAGTCCATGACCACTGGTTCCGATCCAGATACGCCCTTGCCTATCTTTGTACAATGTCCGTATGTCCACATTATCCGGTAATCCCTTCACTGACCGTGGGATTATCCTGGTTTTGCCATCCCGGAAAATATTGAGACCCTTCCCGGAGGTCCCAATCCAGAGATTGCTGTCATTGTCCTCCACCAGGGCTGAAATATAATCCCGGGATAACCCATGCTCACGGGTATAAGCGGTGAAGGTATTATTTTCAATACGGTTAAGGCCGTGGGTGGTGCCTACCCAGAGCCTGCCCACCCGGTCTTCATACACGGTGAGAACAAAATTACCGGAGAGCCCCTCCCGGGTAGTATAATTTTTAAAGGTTCCATGAGAGTAACACAACAGCCCTTCGCTGGTCCCGATCCAGAGATTTCCTTTGGTATCCTCCAGGAGAGACTTGATACGGTTGCTGGCCATCTCCGGGGTATTGGCGGTATTGAAAACCCGGAAGCGAATCCCATCGAAACGGGCGATTCCTTCATAGGTTGCCAACCAGAGATAACCATCAGAGGTCTGAACCATAGATAGAACCGAGCTCTGGGGTAAACCATCCCCTGTGGTATACACCTCCAGGTTGTATTGATGAATATTCATTGCCGGGTCCAGGCCGCACAGGAATATTCCTATCCCCCAGAAACATAAACCCAGCAGCAGACCCAGTCTCTTTTTAAAAATCGTTTTACTTCTCACTTCTCATATATTTAGCCACAAAATAGAATAAATGTAAAGGGGAAGGCGGGAGAAAAAAGAGAAAGGGAAAAAAAAGAATAAAGATGCTGATCAGCAGGCAGGCGGCAGCCGGCAGGCAACAGGCTGCCGCGTGCAGGTTATTGTGTTGTTTTTTACTTTTTACTATTCGGTAACGGCCCTGTAGGCGTTGACTCTACCGCGGCCGTAAGAGGGGTCGTGTCCGGGTTTACCCAGGTCATCGGCAGTATTGGCGATGTAATTTTTTAACTCCCCCGGGCTCATAGGGCCGTGCTTTGAAAGAATTAAAGCCGCCACACCGCAGACCATGGGAGCCGCCTGGCTGGTGCCCGCCATCCAGGCCCAACCACCGATATAAGTGCTGTACACCATGTCATACCACCAACCCGGAGTTGGCAAAAGAACAAAATCACCACCAGGAGCCGCTACCCAGACAAGCGAATTACCAGAGTTGGAGTAGGAGGCCAACCGGTCAAAATCTTGCAAGCCAATGGGGCCAGTGGCAGAAACAGAAAGGCCATTTCCACATTCTCCCGGGACATGGATCAGCTCCCAGGCGTGGTCAAGGTTCCATGCATTGTTCCCGGCTGAAAAGACCATCAGGGAGCCTTCAGCCATGGCCCTGGTAATAGTTTTTGTATACATTCGGCAAACCATGGCTACGTCTCTGGCGGTGTAATAGGGATAATATCCGCTCTTAGAAAGCAAATTTCCCATACTCACATTAATGATATCGGCATCCACGGCAACGGCATGGTTGATACCGGCGATAATCCAGCTCATATAGCCGCCTCCACCCTCTGCAGATTTAATCGCAATCAATGTGGCCTGGGGAGCAATGCCTTTGGCCCTCAGGGTCCCATTGGCAGCGATAATACCCGCTACATGGGTGCCATGACCATCAATATCGATGAAGTCCGGCACACCAGGTACAAACGACTTACTGGACGCGAAGTCGATGTTAGTGAATAAATCGGGATGAGGATACCAGATCCCGGAATCCACCACCGCGACCCGGACGCCTGCACCAAATTCACCTGCATCCCAGGCCTTGTTCGCCTCGATTACCGGTATATGCCACTGACGGTAATACCAGGTGGCCTCAGGGGCTGCCATTTCGAGGGTGTCTGAGTCTACATACTCATTCGGAACTTCACTTCCATGCCAGTCAACATACAGGTCCGGCATCACTTCAATACCATGCACCTCCAATGATTCTGCATCTTCCCGGGTGGCAAACTCGGCAACCGCAATGCCCACTTCATCCAGGGTCATAACTAATGTCCCACCGGCCTGGTTGACTTTTGCTTCCAGGTCGGCAAGTAAGTTGTCGTTTTTGGGATTCAGAATCCAGCTTTCGCCAAACCCAAGGGTGGCAAAAAGCAGGAAAAAGAAACCAATCACCATTGTTAAAAAGAGTTTTCTTTTCATATTTCTCTCCTTTTTATTTTTTAAATTTTTATCTTTCAATAAGTCTTCTCCTTTTAAAAATAAATAGCCCGACTTATAATATAATTCTTGGAAGGTTTACGCACATGAATTCTAATATTTTTACCCCTTTTTGTCAAGTAGTTGTTAGAATTATATTAAATTTATGTTTCTAACAACTATTTCTTCCACCTTCTTCGTTTCTTCGTTTCTCCTCTCTTTCTCTTCTTAACTCCAAGCATTGCTTTTTACCCTTTACCTGTTATATAATAAGACTTCAACGAATGGAGGCGCAATCATGAACAAATTTAAACACAAACGAAAACCATTAAACGTTTTAATCATTCTGGCCTTTGTTTTTGCGTTGTTTAATGCTCCATTAACCGGTACGGCAAAGCCGGAGATGCAAAAACTTGAAAATGGTCTCTTACCACCGGTACTGATCAAAGGAGAACCGGTGTGGCGGTTAACGGAGCGGATGAAGCACCACAAGGTTCCGGGAGTCAGTATTGCCGTGATTAAAGATTTTAAGCTGCATTGGACAAACGGTTACGGTATTAAAGATGTTACTACAATGGAACCGGTGACCGAGGCGACTCTATTCCAGGCTGCATCTATCAGCAAACCGGTAACAGCCATGGCAGTCCTGCGAAAAGTCCAGGAAGGTAAATTAAAATTGGATGAGAAGGTCAACGATGTCCTGGTTACCTGGAAATTACCGGAAAATCAACTGACCAAACAAACCCCGTTAACCATCAAACACCTCCTGACTCACAGTGGGGGTGTGACGGTTCATGGCTTCCGGGGGTATACATCATCCGAGCCAATTCCTTCGTTGGTCCAGGTTTTAGATGGGAAAAGGCCTGCCAATTCCGAAGCCATCCGGGTGGATATGGTACCGGGATATATGTTCAGGTATTCCGGCGGCGGGTACTGCATTCTTCAGCAGCTGTTGATGGATACGGTGAAGCAGCCGTTTCCCATCATTATGGAAGACACGGTTCTAAAACCCCTGGGCATGACCCACAGCACCTACTTGCAGCCTCTGCCGGAGGACCGGCAGAAATTTGCTGCCTCCGGTCATAGACCCGTTGGTTTTCGTATTAAAGGCAAGTGGCACATATACCCTGAAATGGCCGCCGCCGGATTATGGACCACTTCCCGGGACCTGGCTCAATTTGTCATTGAGCTTCAACTCTCATTAAAAAACAAATCCAACAAGGTCCTTTCGCAAGAAACCAGCCAACAGATGCTGACACCCCATGTTTCTAATTTCATGGGATTGGGGCTTCTCATCTCTAAACCCGGGAAGAATGCGGTATATTTCCGGTTCAGCGGCGACAATGAAGGATACAGTTGTTATCTGATTGCCCATAAAAACAACGGGTACGGCGCTGTGGTAATGACCAATTCCGATAATGGTGTGTTCCTATATAACGAAATAGTAAGAGGAATTGCCAACATTTACCAGTGGGACGATTACTTACCGGAACCCCATGAAATCATAAAAATTGCCCCTGAAAAACTAAAACCCCTGGCAGGCAAATACGCAGTGGATTCAGATCATGTATTAACCCTTACCTGGGAAGACAACCGGTTAACTGCCCAGGTGACGTACGGAGAAAAAGCTAAAATTTTCCCCATTTCGGAAACCAAATTCGTCCGAAAAGATGAACGTGTAATTTATGAGTTTGTTTCTGATGCGAAGACAGGCAAAGTCCTTAATATCACTGCCCATCGGCATGGTCAGAAGCGAACCTACGAACCCAAAGGTGATGATTACACCGTACCCCTGGAACTGCTGTTGGCACATCAAGTAGAAAAAGCCCTCGAGGGGTATCGCCAATTAAAAGCAAAGAATCCCTATGACCAGAATGTGCAAGCGCTTCGCCTGTTATTTCTGGCAGAGGAATTGATCAAAAAGGGTTACTTAAAAGAGGCCATTGGACTTATCCATTTAACGGCTGAATTCCACCCGGAATTTATCAAGAAAATGTACTCCACGTTAAACAATGAAATACGAATCATTTTGCGGAATCCCATGATCCCGGAGTCTTTCAAAAAGGAGCTTAAAGACGGTTACAACAGCATGTTAAAGAAGCTGGGATTAAAAGAAATCGAATAACACCAAAAAAAAGCAATTTATTTGGTTTTAAACGTATAAACGGTGGTGTGGGTGTATTCTTTTCCGGGTTCCAAGATTGTTGATGGGAAGTTCGGTTTATTGGGTGAATCCGGGAAATGCTGTGTCTCCAAACAAAAACCATAATGCTTATGATAAACCTTCCCTTTTTTACCGGTAATGGTGCCATCCAGGAAGTTCCCGGAATAAAATTGCATGCCCGGTTCCGTGGTCCATACTTCCATCACCCGGCCAGAGATGGGTTCCTTGACCCTTGCCGCCAGTCGAAGGGATGGTTGTGATTCGTCCCAATTATTGAGCACATAATTGTGGTCGTATCCACCTTTGACCTCATGTATCCGCTTCCCGATTGCTGTGGGTGTGGTGAAATCCATGGGGGTATCTTTTACGGGTTTTAACTCACCGGTGGGGATGAGTCCCACATCTACAGGTGTATACCGGTCCGCATGAAGGGTCAACACATGTCCCAGGACATCACCGGAACCTGCGCCCCCCAGGTTAAAATAACTGTGATGGGTTAAATTCACCGGTGTGGGTTTATCGGTCTCAGCCTCATAATGAATCTTTAACTCATTGTCGTTGGTGAGGGTATACGTCACCACGGCAGACAGGTTCCCCGGGTATCCCTCTTCACCATCTTTGCTCAGGTAACTCAGCCTGACGCCTACTTCATTTTCCTTTTTTATTTCTTTTGCTTTCCAAACCACCTTATCGAATCCTTTGATCCCGCCGTGCAAATGATTCTCACCGTTGTTGGCTGCCAGTTTGTAGGTAACACCCTTTAAGGTAAATTGGCCTTTGGCAATACGGTTACCGTAACGGCCCACAATAGCCCCGAAATAGGGATGGCCTTCCAGGTACGTTTCAAGTGTGTCAAAACCCAGCACCACATCATCCAATTCCCCATTTTTATCCGGTACCATAATGGACGTAACAATACCCCCGTAATTGGTAATTTTAACCGCCATTTTGTTGGCATTGGTAAGGGTGTAGAGGTCTACCGCCTGGCCGCCGCCGGTTTTACCGAAAAATGTTTTGGTGATACTCATTTTGGCTTCCTCCTCTGTGGGTAAGGTTGCCTTTTGTTGGGGCTCCCGGGACTGGCATTGGCTAAAAATTACTACAGCCACCATCACAATTAAAAATAATTTCTGTTTCATTCGCTGCCTCCCAAAAATGTTAGCATTGACCGCTAATCAAAACTTCCCGCGGAGAATTTTCCACGAATAACTTCCAGGAAACGTAATAATTGCGATATATGATTTTGCCTTTGTTGGACTTCTAAATAAGGTTTGATCCTGCTTAAAAACTCTTTAGCACCACTCATTATTTCAACGATCTCTTCTTCGCTGATGGAGTTAGACTCTTGATAATCATATTCTTTTCTTAAATCATAAGCACGATGGTATATCTCACTCATCTCTTTTGGGAACACGCCTGTATCGATGTACTCCCTGTCAAAAATCGCCAGCACTTCCGCATGGGGATTTGCATGGACTAAATTTCCCCGTCCTTTTTGTAAAACCAAACTCAGGGCGCTGTAGAACATGCTGTAATAGGAAAAATTGATAACCCCCCGCGGACTTCCTCCCCCATCATAGAGAATCTCCGCATCTTTTACGGATTCCTCGGCTTGCTGCAAGCGGTATTTGAGAACGGATCCCATTTTTTCTTTCAAATGCCAGTCCCTTAAGCGTTAACGTGGTTTATGTTTACTGTTTAAGAAATACCATTATATTATTGATTGGTTTCTTTTGCAAGGGAAAAAACAGAACAAAATCGTTCCTTTTTTCGTATTAACTATTTTACCAGGAGGTTGAATGATTTTGAATGTTAATTTTAATAATAAGGGTATTGTCCAGCGGAGAAAACCGGGGAATATATCACCTGTATCATTACTGAGCGTACTGGTATTAGTAATTATTGCCGTGCTGTTAAATTCCTGCGGCCAAAAGAAATCAGCAGAAAACACAGAATGCACAGAAATTCTCTGGGATACGTGGGGGGTTCCGCACATTTTTGCAAAAGACGCCAAACGTCTATTTTATGCATTTGGTTGGTCGCAAATGGAAAGCCACGGTGACCTGATTCTGCATCTTTATGCGGAAGCCAGGGGCCGGGCGTCGGAGTATTGGGGAGAAAGATTCCTTAAACATGACATGTTTATGCATACCATGGGTATACCGGAACGTGCCCGTCAATGGTACAAAGCCCAGGGGCCTTTGTTCCAGGTTTACCTGGATGAATTTGCCAGGGGTATGAACGATTACGCACAGGTGCATATGGAAAAAATAACCAAATCGCTTCGCGTGGTACTGCCGGTCCAACCCGAAGACTCGCTGGCTCACCTGCAGCGCGTCATCCATATTGGTTTTATTGGCATGTATTTAAAAAAAGCAGTAAAAAATTGGCACTCCCATCCCATCGGCTCCAATGGTTGGGCCATTGCACCTTCACGTTCAGCCAATAATCATGCCATGCTGCTGGCAAATCCCCATCTCCCCTGGTACGGATTTTATTTATGGTATGAAGCGCAGCTGACAGCTCCGGGGATCAATGCCTACGGTGTGACGCTGGTGGGTATGCCGGTGTTGACCATTGCCTTTAACGATTACCTGGGTTGGACACATACGGCGAATCTACTGGACGGGATGGACCTGTATGAGCTGAACCTAACCGGGGAAGGATATCGAATGGATGGGAAAGTACTGGCTTTTGCTGCCCGGGCCAAAACCCTCAAGGTGAAGCAAAAAAATGGGGAAATTATTGAAAAAGAATTCATCACTCGCCAATCAATACACGGGCCGGTGATTGAAGAGAAAAAAAATGAGGGCAAAGCCCTGGCTATTCGCCTGGTGGGGTTGGATCAACCGTACATGTGGGAACAGTATTGGGATATGATGCGAGCTGCCAACCTGGAGGAATTTGAAAAAGCAGTCAAACGGCTGCAGCAGCCGTTTTTTAACATCATTTATGCTGACAGGGACGGCCATATCATGTATTTATTCGGGGGACGGGTACCCAAACGGCCGCAGGGTAACTGGGATTACTGGGAGGGATTTATTCCCGGGGACACTTCTGCCACCCTGTGGACAGAAACTCACTCCTATGAGGATTTGCCGAAAGTGAAGAACCCCCCTTCCGGCTGGTTGCAGAATACCAATGATCCGCCCTGGTCTTCGACGTTTCCAATGGTGTTAAACCCTGATGATTTTCCTTCTTATATGTCCCCCCGAAAAATACAATTCCGATCGCAGAGGTCCATCAACATGCTCCATGCAAACGCAAAAATCAGTTTTGCCGAACTGGTTCAATACAAACACTCCACGCGCATGGAAATGGCGGATCGTATCCTGGACGATCTAATCTCTGCATCTCGACAAACCAACAGCCCACTGGCAAATAAAGCCGCGGATGTGTTGGCGGCTTGGGACCGAAAAGCCGATGCCGACAGTAAAGGTGCGGTATTGTTTGCTGCCTGGGTGGATAAAATCGGGGCCACCTGGGGAGAAAGACCAGAGATATATGCACAACAGTGGAAAGAAACAGCCCCCTTAACAACCCCCGATGGATTAGCAGACCCGAAAGAGGCCGCGGCTGCCCTGGAAGAAGTGGCTCAAAGGATCATCGCTGACTATGGGGCCCTGGATATTCCCTGGGGAGATGTCTATCGCCTGCGGTACGAGAACATAGACCTTCCAGCAAACGGAGGAAACGATAATCTTGGCATCTTTCGGGCGGTGCGGTTTTACCCTGAAAAGGATAAACGCTTTTGTTCTTATTATGGAGATTCCTTTGTGGCGGTGGTGGAATTTTCAAACCCGGTAAACGCCCGGGTGCTTTTAACCTATGGCAATTCTACCCAGCTGCATTCTGCTCACCGGGGTGACCAACTGGAACTGTTTGTAAAAAAGAAACTGAGACCGGTATGGCGCACCAGGGAAGAAATCGAAAAACACCTGGAAAAAAAAGAGAAGGTCAGAAGGTCAGAGGGCAGACGTTCAGAGGAGAAGTGAAGAAGATAAGAAGCGAAGAAGAGAAGAAAAGATGAAAATTACAAATTCCAAATCACAAATTACAAACAAATTCCAAATTCAAAATTACAAATTACAAATCCTTCTTTGGGAACGGGATACAAACGATTGTAATGAGGTAAGTTGTTTGGAACAACTTCCAGGGACTGTCCGCATATGAAAAGTTTTTGCGGGGTCCAGGGGCCAGGGAAATTATGATTGATGAGTGATGAATGATGAAAGTTGAAGGCTTCCCCAAACGGTTGCAACAGGAATTCTTCTTTCAGTTAATATCAATTTTAAAAGACATCATAATCTGGCTGGTTCTGGTAAGGAAGCCTTCGATATGGTCCGAAGGACCTTCTTAGGCTGCCCTCGCCGAGGGCCTGGCCGCCGGAGGTAGTGAAAAAATGGAAAATAATGAATTGAACTTTATGAAGCAGGCGTTTGCCCTGGCGGAGCTTGCCTATCGAGAGCAAGAGGTGCCGGTGGGTGCGGTGGTGGTATTGGATAATGAGATCATTGGAAAAGGCCGTAACTCTGTCATCAAGGAATCCGATCCCACGGCTCATGCTGAGATCATGGCGTTGAGAGAGGCGGGAAAAGGAATTAAAAATTATCGTATTCTTAATGCGGATATTTATGTTACATTGGAGCCTTGTGTGATGTGTTATGCGGCAATGGTGCAGGCGCGGATCAGGAATCTTTATTTTGGGGCGTTCGATAATAAAGCCGGGATCTTCTCTACGGGGAAATTTGCTTTAATAAAAGACATTTTTAATCACACAATTACGGTAAAATCTGGTATAATGGTAGAGGAGACCTCGAAGTTGCTCCAAGACTTTTTCCAAGAGCGGAGGGGTGCCGGAGTGGTCGAACGGGGCGGTCTCGAAAACCGTTGACCTGGCAACGGGTCCGTGGGTTCGAATCCCACCTCCTCCGCTTTTCATCCATTAACAATTAATAATTAACAATTGAGGCTCTGGCAAAAATGCCTCCGGCGGACCCGCGGCGCGGGCACCCTATTAGGGGGGTCCCATGGGAGGGGGGACCTATAAGTAAAAAATTACAAATTACAAACAAATTACAATGTACAAAATTACAAACAATTACGACATGTTGTCTGTCGTCTGTCGTCTGTCGTCTGTCATCTGTCTTCTCATCTTCTCATCTTCTACCCTTCCACCCTTCCATCCTTCCATCCTTCCATCCTTCATTATTTAATCCCCCCCGCAAAAACTTTTTATTGATTTTTATTGATAGCTATTTTTAATTGAATGATCAACTCACTCACCTCATCCGTGGTAAAATGCCCTGTGATCATACTATCTTTGGAGATCACACTCCCAATCACCGGGGCAGAAATCACCTGGTTGTCTAGCATAATCGCCAAACGTTTTCCCTGGTTAGCAGTCGTATAGGCTTTCATTTTTTCGGCGGATTCAGGCTTAAGTGATATGCTGATGGCAGGCTCGCCATGAGGGCTCGTACCCCGGTTTACCGATTCCAGGTCCTTTGTACTGACTATTGGTTCAGCCTTCAACAAGAACCATCCCTTTACCATTCCTTTAGGAGATGCCGGTGCGATTTCCAGATCATCCGGCAGTTGGTTTCCATATTTTTTCATGGCACTTTCTTGGGAATCAAATGGCCCGGCCACCACTTCACTCATTTTGAAATGCTGTATTTTCCCTGAGAACACAGCCACCTTGGGGATCATCCGCCGGGCAACCAGGTCCCAGTGCCCCGTCGGACCCGTCCGAAATACCAATTGTGTCATCTTACCCTTTGGAGTTGGGGATGCCCCCCCCGCGAAGGTAACGGTAACATTGATGTCTTTATTAAAATACACGGTTTCCGATTGGGGAAAGAGTTCCAATTTCGGATGCTTCGGTATCTGCATTTGGATAAACAGTTGGTCCCCGGTTTTGGAAACGACGAATTCAAGTCCATTGCCGGTAACATAGCGGCCGGTCAAGGCGTCATAAAGCGCTGGGTCCAGGTTCACCGTTTTTCGATCCTTCGGAACATCAAAACCGTGCCAATAAATGACATCGCTGACAATTTTCCATCCCTCTTTCAATTTGTACAGGGTTAAATTGGTTGTAATTTCACGGCGGCCCGCAATGTGAGTCTCCATCACTGCACTGGCTGTACGGTTGGTGACGGTAAGGGATAGGAATTTATGGGTTACTTCCCCTTCCTCCGGTTCGGAGTGATTCTTTATAATATAATCCAACCACTCATCCATCGACCGTTTCACAATACCGATGAAACTATAACTAATAAAACTGCAGTCCTTATGATAGCCCTTCTTAACGGCTTCGACATTTAATTTTGGGAAAAGACCATTCATATACGCATCCTCGATGACTTTTTTTACTGCTGCTTTTTCTGTCTCCAAATTGTTGCGGCTCGCACATGTTAACGAAAGAGCAACAGTAAGCGATAAAATTAATCTAAACATTACTTTTTTCATTTTCTTCCTCCTCAATAAAAATAGAAGTCCAGTACTACTGTAAATTTTACTGGTTTTGCTTTGCCATTGACCAGGTAGGGTTGATATTTCCATTGTTTTACTGCTTGAACAGCAGCGTCGTTTAGAATTTTATGCGTCCCACTGGTCACACTAACACCGGATACATTACCCTTGGTATCCACCACCACTTCCATAATCACCGTACCCTCAATTTCCTTGTTTACAGCTTCCGGTGGATAGACGGGATCAACGCGTTTGATCAGTTCCGGCACACCCTGGCGGGAAACATCAATCGGTTTATCGCCAGCCCTTTCCAGGCTTTTTCCCCTGTAAAAAGAGAGAAAATAAATCTTTGCCATGGAATCCTCAAACCCGAAAACAGCGGTATTTTCCTGGGGAAGGGTAATCTCCGTATCCAATATTTTTTTACTTTTATCTTTTGTTTTTTCTATTACTTGTAAACGGAAACCATCTTCGCGTTTTTTTACGGTCAATGTTAATTGCACTTGAAACTCGTGACCATTTAAAACAATGGGTTGGAATTTTTTAGCTGTTTCTCCCTGGTGCCATACCCACTGCACATGGAGTAGAGACTTGACTTCTTTAAGGTTATATACCCGTTTTAAATTGGCTTTCTGTTTGGTTTGGCGGGTACTGAGCAGCAAATGGTTTTTCTCCAGGGGTTTTAAAAAATAGGAGGTGGCCACAGTGGGATGGGTTTTCTCTTCTTGCCGGATACCCTCGTAAAAATTAAAATGAACGAGAATATCCCCGGATGCAAATACATCTATAGTCATGAAGAGTAGAGCCATCAACACTAATGTCAAGATTAATTTCATATTTCTCATGGTTTCCTCCTCTCATTCTTGCATTTTTTCCACCCAGACCAGGGTTGTTTTGGTTTCCTGTTCTGTGACAATATAGGTCTGGGCCGGTTGCTCTTCCATTTTAATCGAATGGATGGCAAATTGAGTCCTCAAATCCAAAAGCGAAGAACCCGTATAATCTTTACCTGTCCGGGAAGATTCAATTATCAATATCCCCACCACCAGTGACAGGACTAAAAATATCGCCGTGATATAGGCCGGTTTTAAAATAGGTTTCCATCTCCAATAATCAAAAAAATTAGGAATGTTGAATTTTTTCCGCTGAGGAGGTATAAACTTAATTTCAGTCGCAGGTGGTTGTTGGGGGTCCAATAATTCCATTTTATCCATGATTGATTGAAGATTATTTTTTAGTTTTTCCAGGTTTGCCCGGCAAGTTTGGCATGCTGAGAGATGTGCTTCCACATGGTTCATCTTCTTTTCAGACAATGCCTGATCGATGTACAATATCATTATATGTTGTTTCAAACATTTCATCGGGCGTCTCCTTGTTTGATTAATTTAGATAATTTTTCAACGGACCTGGCAAGAATTTTTCCTACGGAATTTTTTTTCACCCCGATTACCCCGGCAATTTCTAAAGTTGAAAAACCGTTCTTGTAGAGCATCAAAATCACCCGGTCTCTTGCCGGGAGTTGATTGATGGCTTTTCGGAGCATCTTGATTTCCTGTTTTTTCATTAAGTTTTCTTCGATATCCCCGGGGGTAATGTCAGGCTGGAGATTTGCTTTTTTAATATGTTGGAATAATTTTTTCCGTTTCAGGTGGTTATAACAGATATTGGCAGCCACCCGGTAAATCCAGGCTTTGGGGTCTCTGATTTCTATGCCGGTATCCAGTTGGCGGTAAAGTTTGATAAAGGTTTCCTGGGTAGAATCAAGGGCTTCTTCAACGTTTCCCACCAGGGTATAATTGAAGCGATAAAGGGCGTTGAAATATTCTTTGTATAAGTCATCGAAAGCGGCCAGGTTGTTAATTCTTATTTCTTTTTTCAATTTTTTGCCCATTGTCCTTTAATTATCTGATATACTAAGACAATTGAAAAGTACAATTTTGACATTTTTTTTATTATTTTTGCCAGGGGGGACTCTTTTTGAAAAAACCGCCCCCCCTGCCCCCCCACAAAAACTTTTGATTTGGGATTTTTCGCCCGTCCCCTTTATTCTTTTCAATTCATGTCAATTCTAGAAGTGGTTACATTGTTAATTGGCTCTGGTAAGGAAGCCTTCCAGATGGCGCGAATGCGCCTGCTGTGGCCGCCCGCGCCGCGGGCCTGGACCCCCGCAAAACTTTTTATTAAAAAAAACCAGAGCACTTTCTCACGTCAGTGGGTCTTTTTGCTCTTTCTTATTTCCCCAGCTAATGCTTTAATTTCCGTTAAATCCTGGACCATCTCACTCCATCCATACCAAAGAGCATAATCCGGGTTCGCATGAAATGCCCCCTGAAAAAGCCGCATCCTGTGCTTTAGATGCATGGTAAACAATCTTTGCTCAATTAAGGTAGGCGCATCATGGAAGGTCAAAAGATCAGGAAAATTGTACTTGTAGTTGGCGGGTTTCTTTAGCAAACCATCCTTATACAGGGATACAATCACCCGGATCGCTTCTGCCAGCAGATGATCACCCTCTTTAATCATCTTATCACTCTTATCCAATTCCCATTTGGCAAAATTCCTGGAATGACATTGAGCACAGGTATTAATCATCTTATCCCTTTCTTGCTGCCAGTCTTCCTGGGTTAACCGTGCCACATCAGCCGCTTTTACCACCTCCAATCTCCCGGTGGGTTTGCCTTCCGGGTCCAACACACCCAAAGCCTGCAAAATAGTTACCCGGTCAGCAGCCCATTGTTTGTCTTTGGGCAAGGGAAGACGAACCGCCAGGAACCCCCAGGCTGTTCGTACCGCATGATTCCCTTTCTGCATATGGCAGGTCTGACAGGTGGGCGCGGCGGAAGATTCCGGTAAAATCCCCTTCTGTTTCAATAGGTACCGAACCCCGTGCTTTGATGAAGAGTACATTTCCCATTGAGGATGATCAAACCCCATATGGCAGGTCTGGCAGGCCTGGGGCTGACGCGCTTCTTTTACCGAAAACGTATGCCTGGTATGACAGGCATCGCAAGAAGCAAGGCCAAATCCCTGACCACCTTTTTTTAACTCCTTAATCTGCTCTTCTGATTTCAGACCGATTTTATGACAACCGCCGCACCCTTTCATACCCTCAATCAGGGCCATCGGCTTCATATGAGTAGTCGGCATTGCCTTCATAGCTGCCCATGCTAACGCATGCTTCCCTTTCTTAAATTCTTCGACGCGCTCTTCATGACAATTAGCACATACGTCCGGTGTCGGCACATTGGCTTTAGCCACATCTTTGTCACCGGTATGCTTATCCCCGTGACAGGTGGAACAACCGACTTCATTCTTACTGTGCTTACTCAATTGCCAATCTTTGACTATACCGGGCGTCAATTTCTTGTGACAATCCACGCACTGCTGAGCCGGCAGGGCTGTCGATAGGATAAAACACATGATCATCAAACTGATGAAAATCTTCATCTTCAATACCTCCTTTTAGTCCTGTTTTATAAATTTGGTGCCTTAAAATGGCAAAGTGAAAAAGTCTATTTTTTATTGCAATTTACATAAAGTTTTAAATCCGAAATTCCAAGCACGAAATTCGAAACAAATTCAAATGACCGAAATACAAAATTCAAAACAAAAACGGAAATGAAAAAAATATGTAATTTATTAAAAAGAATAGAGGGCTTCCTAATCACACAAACGATCAAGGAGCAAATTCCAAAATCCAAAATCCTCTCCAACTTAACTGGGAGAACTGTTTTGGACATTTGGTATTTGAATTTTGGATTTGTTTCGAATTTCGATATTGGTCTCTGCGCAATTTCGGATTTATAGTTTATGATAGCACTTATGGGGCGCTGCCCTCTTACTTTTCTAGCTCTTTTAATTTGAAATCCCGGAGCTTTTTCCATAGATTCTCCTTAAATAAATTGCATTCCATTTGCAGCGGGCAACTGGCAAATTTTGCACAGTTAGCGTATCCGAAAAGAGTACATTCTTTAAAGGACGGTTTGCCGTCAATGATCTCTATGACCCGGGCCAGACTAATTTCATCGGCCCCGGTTGAAAACTTAACACCGCCTTTGGGCCCCACACCGGATTCCACAACCCGGTTTTTAATCAATTGCTGAAAAATTTTCCGCAAATAATTGTCGGGAATATTTTCCGCCTTTGAAATCTCTTCAATTTTTATAAATCCCTTTTCCCTGTTTTGAGCCAGGTAACGGAGCCCTCTTAAGCCATATTTAATCGTCTTCGACATATTTAGCATTTTAGGACCTCAATATCCTAAATTAGGATATGCAAAGTATACTCTAATTTCAACCATTTGTCTACCCCTTTTGATATTTATTTTTTAAAATTTTCCCCTCGGCGAGGCGCATAGCGTCACGAGTCGCAGAAGGCGCATCCGCGCCATCTTTAAGGCTTCCTTACCTGAATCAACCAGATAAATAACACGTTTCAAATAGATGTTTTTCTAAAAGGAAATAGTTGTTCATAGCGTTTGGGGAAGCCTTCAAACTCTTCGGTTTCATTGTCTCCGGGATTTTTAAAATGTAGGGGTGCTGTAAAAAGCACCCCTACACCTATTAATTAATTACTGGATATTGGCAGTATAATCTTCAACCTCACCCCAGGTGAAGGTTCCGCATGAAGGAGGCCATCCACCATAGCGCATGGATACTCTCATGCGTGTGCTGCCGCTTAAGGCCGATGTGGGAACCGTGAAACTGCCGCTTACCGTGGAACTGCCGGAACCGCTGAACACTTCCTCACCCGAATCACTAAAATCTCCATCATGATTAAGGTCAATCCAGATCTTCCAGTATTCGTTATAGGAACTGCTGGCAAATCCAGGGTACAAATAAACACTGGCAGAGGCTCCTTTGGTTAAATTAGCTGTCTTAGAGGTGAAATCCGTGTAACCGGAGGCTCCGGAACTATTGTCCAAATTAGCCACGCGAACACGAGCAATCCATTCGTAACTTTGACTGTTTCCTGAAGATGTACAATAAGTGACCGGTGGGGCGCCCGAAAAATCTACGGTATAGTCTTCGACTTCGCCATAGGTAAAGGTTCCGCATGTAGGTGGAACACCACCATAGCGCATGGATACTCTCATGCGTGTCTGACCACTGGCAGATGATGGAACAGTGAAGCTGCCGCTGACAACAGAGCTGCCGGAACCGCTGAACACTTCTTCACCTGCATCCTCAAAATCCTTGTCGCCATTGTAGTCGATCCAGATTTTCCAGTATTCGTTATATGAGCTGCTGGCAAATCCCGGGGTTAATGAAACACTGGCACTGGCCCCAGGGGTTAGATGAGCAACCTTAGCGGTGAAGTCCGTGTAACCGGAAGCCCCGGAGCTGTTGTTCAAATCGCCCACTTGAACACCTGCAATCCATTCATAGGCTTGACTACTCCCGGATGATGCGCAGTAGCTGGTGGGACCGGTGCCGCCGCCAACACCATCGTTGGGCATATCAGTACCAAGACTGGTGATAATTGAGGGGATGGGCACACCCCGGTTGGGACAATTGGCACAGTGATGCAGGGCTACTACCAGGTGATCGGCGTACCCAAGTACCGGTGAACCGGAACTTCCACCCGCAGTATCCGCATAATAGCCGATATCACCGGGACCTCCCATGCAGGGGGTTTGATTGGTACTGTAAACCTTTGCATATGGCCCATCGGTATCACTATTAACTGCCAACTGTTTTCCCCAGGCACCGGGATGCTGAGGAATATAAATCCGTTCACCAACTGTGGGAAGGGTATCCCTCAACTGCAAATACCCATAGGTGGAGGTCACATTGCTGGGTAATAGGATCAGGGTATAATCCAGCGTAGAATTGGTTTTAATCAGTGTACCGGAACTGGCTTCCACGGTACCGGGGCAGGCACCCCAACTGGCACAACTGGTGGAACAGGTGGCACCCTCTGCCATGAATTCATAGTCGGTGTTGCTGGCGGAACTCTGGGTGCTGATACAATGGTTGTTGGTCATCACATGGCCCTCACTTCCCAATAACCAACCGGTACAGGCACTGGTTCCACCGATTAGCAACCGGCAAACCGCTTTAGCTTTGTCATACATGGTGGTGCCCAGGTAACATTTGGCCCATTCTTTGTCATCGGCATTGCAGATGGCTTCAATAACAGCCTCTTCTTCCAGGCCTGCCATTACCGCTTCGATATATCCCTTTTCATAACCACGGGCCCACTTATCAATGACAAAACCCCAGCCGCCTTTTTTGTTTTTGCTGATGAGCTTGACATCCGCCATATCACCCGGGATGTGAGTGGCCCAGAATTCACTAATCTCCGTCTCTTTTGCTTTCTTGCCTAACTTCACCTTTTTCCCTTTTCCCTCGAAGATATACCGGAATCTGCCATCAGGACTGGAAATTTCAACGCGGTCCCCTTTTGCCAGATCAAACTTCGAAAAGTGAATCGCCACATACCCGGCATTGGGCCAATGGAACGTCCGTTCCCACACCACACCCTTTTCACCCGGGTATGGATGCGGGGTCTCACACCGTTCCACGACTTCCTCTCCTACCTGCACCATGGAAAAAACACAGGTAGAACCGACAACAAACATCAAAACAACCATGAGACATGTTGAAACTGAAATAAGTTTCTTCATTTGCCCTCCTTTATTGATATGAATTTAATTTAATGATCATACACATAAGCCTGCTCACAACTCACTCCTTGACTCTATCTTTGGATTTTCTACCTTGAAATTTTAACACTGGAAATGTAATGATAATCTACAAAAAACCTTTTGTCAATCAGTCAAAAGTTGTATTTTTGCACAAAAAAAAAATAAAATTTGTACAACTAAAGTATGACATTATACAACTAAAGTATGAAATTTTGGAGAAAAAGGATTTATATTGAAAAAAAGTCTATTCTAAGGTATCATTATCTCTCAATTAATAATGAGTATTAAATGGTATTAATCAAGGAGGAAAAGATGGCATACAGCATTAGCGATGAATGTACTGCCTGCGGCATATGTGAACCGGAATGCCCGGTACAAGCAATAATCCCTGGTGAAGAAAAGTATTATATCGATCCGAATGAATGCACCGACTGCGGGTTATGCGAGGAAGTATGCCCGGTAGACGCTATATACCCTTGAAAAAGAGATAAAAATGAAGAAAAGATTTAATATCTTTTATCTCCGTGCCTTCGCGTTTTTTTCACTATTTTTCAAGAATGATGGGTGTTAAACCCGGAAGGCTGTACACACTAATCTTTCCATCCTTTTTCAACACAAAACCGGTATCGTATACCTTGAAATAATTCCCTTCACTGTCAAGGTCAATGGGTGCAAATTTTTTTATCAATTCCAGCATTCCTTGTTTCAGCCGGTACAATCCTTTTAATATACATTTGCCCTCGCCGCTGCCATATTCGCTGTGGGAATAATACCAGGCATCCGGGTGGCAATAGTGAAACGAACCGATACCATTTTCCAGCGATTTAACTTCAGTGAGCTCCAGGTCCTTAAGGTCCAATCTTAACACCTTTTTCCATTTATTACTTCCCCTATTTTCTTTGACCACCCCGTAAAGCTCCCCGGTTGGATGTTGATCCAGGTTCCTTCCACCCCCCTGGTGAAACACAAGCCCTTTCTCAGCAGGGAGTGTCTTAATCTTCTCCAGCCCATCCGCCTTTATTTTACTGAATACTATCATTTGTTCATCACCGGTTATCAACACCCCATCGATATAACCCGGGACCATTTCACTTATTCCCAACTTTTCTATCTTACCCTCTTCCCAAATTTTCAGCATAGACCATTGCGGATAAAAACCAATATATATCAACCAGAACCTCTTGCCTTTCACCTCATCCGCACCAAACACCACCGAATAATAATGTTTTCGTTTTAACTTCCCGGTTACTTTGATCTTTTTAAATGCCTTTTTATCCGGCTGAAGCAATACAAGAAATCGCTCTCCGATGGAATAGTCCTTTTCAATGCAAGCGAGGGTATCCTTGTAGGCGTAGACGTTACGTCCCAGCCTGTTTTTTCCCTCCGGCCGGTACAGGGTATCAAATTTGTTTTTATCCGGGTTTATCCGAAGGATTCGTGAACGCCTGCCGCTCCGGTAAAAAGCGGTAGTATATAAATAATAACTTTTCTCAAGGAGTGTATCCGGGTAAAAAAATCCCGGATCAATATTACCTACCTTTCCTTTCTGATGGTATATCCTGGTGGAGAGGTAACTATATTCCAGCAATTGATTGTTTGTTGTTAAGTAATAGTGTGTAGGCGAGTCTTGAACCTCCCGGCACGCCCAGGGCAATAAAATCGCCGCAGTAATGAAAACAAGAAAAACAAAAACGTTTAAATATTGAGATGTTATTCTTTTTCGCCTCATCTTGCCTGATACAATATACAAGAGTCAGGAAAAAATTGCAACTTTTTTGTTTTAGCCACAAAGTTACACGAAGAAACACAAAGAAAAGGGCGCCTGGCAGCGCCCGTTTCTTTCTAACATATCCATCGTTCATTTTTTCTACATTCTCAGCAAACACCTGATATCTTTGAACCATCGCCGAGACTATCACCATAATTTTTATTTTAATTCATCAAACATAATAGGCTGTAAACCCGGTAAACTGTACACGCTGATTTTTCCATTTTTTTTCAACACATACCCGGTATCGTATACCTCAAAATAATTTCGACTATCCGTATAACTGATGCTCATGGGTTCGAATTCCTTTACCAATTCCAGCTTTTCCTGGTTCAACCGGTACAATGCTTTTAAAATCGGTTCTTCAGCAGCGGGGTCGTACTCCTTTTTAACAAAATACCAGGTATCCGGGTGGCGATGGATAACCATACCTCTTTGACCTTCCAGGGACTTGACTTCGGTGACATCCAGGGTTTTAAGGTCCACTCTCAACGCTTTTTTTATTTTATCTTTATATATATCATATATGTCCTCTGTCACTACCCCGTAGAGTTCTGATGTAGGGCCGCGGTCCAGGTTATTTGTCGAGGCCCGCCTGAAGTGAAACTCTATTCCAACAGGAAGCGCTTTCGTATCGATTAACTCAGTTCCCGTTGTGGTTATCCGCTTGAATACCAGTTGCTTATTGTCGCGGGTAATCAACATGCCATTGGCATAAACAGGTCTCATGGCACTGTTTCCCAGTGATTCCAACGTTCCGTCTTCCCACGCCGCCTGGATACTCCATCCGCCATACGTACCGCTGTATAATAACCAGAACCGTTTACCATCTGCTTCATCGGCAGCAAATACCCTGGGATAATACGTATTCCATTTTTTAATATTTTCCGCCACCTTGATCCGTTTGATTGATTTTGTCCCCGTATCGATCAACACCAGTATTCGCGTACCTTCCTTAACATCCCCTTCAATTGCAGCAATGGTGTCTTTATAGGAGTAAATAAAGAACCAGAGCCGGTTATCTCCCCTGGCCCGGTAAACTATTTCATCGGTGTTATTCACCGGGTCTATCTTCAGGATCTCCGAACCGGACCAGGAGAGATTGTGAGCATATAAATAACGGCCTTTCTCAACAAAAGAACCCAGGTAAAGAAAACGGGAGTCAATTTTACTTACCCCCCGTTTATGGTATATCCGGGTAGTCATGTAACCGGTTTCAATCAATTGATTATTGGCGGTGAGGTAGTAATGTTTAGGGGGCGCAGGGGCTTCCCGGTAAGCCCAGAACAACGAAACCACCAATGCAAAAACAACAATAGGAATAAACACCTTTAAATACCGCCGGGTAAAATTTCCCGGGGAGCCCAGTTCAAACCGCTTAAACGCATAAACAAAGGCGGCGGCAAACCCAACCAGCAGACTGAAACCCGCAAAATATACTGAAACAGGTGTTTCCCACCAGTTCCTCCAAAACATGATTTCTTTAAGACCGACGGGCGACTCCACTTTTAACATCCAAACAAGGGGATATAGATAGCGAACAACTGCCAGGTAAACAACAAAGATAAACCCGGTGGCAATCGCTGAAATGATAAAGCTTCCCCGGAAGACCGAAAACGAGACACCGATTACAAATAGAGAAACACATAAGTAAAAAAACATAGGAACTGTAAAAACCTGCATATCCAGGCCCCGTCCCAGGACAGCCGTCAGCAGCAAATATAACCCATAACACAAGATCAATGCCGCTGCGCGGGGGACCGTTTTGTACATCAACAATTGCAGCCGGGAATAGGGCAGTGTCAGCAAGTACTCCATGCCGTCGTCTCTTATATCCACGGCAAACAGCGAAATCCCCAGGAAAAGTGAAAAAATCAATAACCCCAATTGATACACCGGCCAAAACAACTCGACATATGAGGGGAATGACCGGGCAAAAGCAAAGCCCACCAACACCAAAAATGTCCCCACAACAATACTTATAATAAAATATCCAGATTGTCTCGATACGTCTTTAACCTCTTTTCTTAGCATAATAACCTCCAATAAAGGATTTTACGATTTCCGTCAAATCCACTTCCCGGAATTCATAATCATAGGTGGTTTCCATTTCGCCGGTAAAGGGATACACGTAATATTCACTAAAAACAGATGTCTCTTTTTTGAAAATCACCGGGAGATCCTGGCTAATTTCTTTTCCCGTCACTATCTTTCTCATTTTCCGGTGAAGGTCTTCGGTTTTTTCATCCAGGACAAACTGCCCGTTTTCCATGATCAGCACCCGCTCAGGGATTCGACCCATTTCATAAAAGGTCTGGTTCACCATGATTACCGTGGTGTTCAACTGGTCGATCAATTCGATGACACCCTCTAAAAAAAGCTCCCGCAAATACGGGTCAATGGCATGAATGATCTCATCCACCAGGAGAATATCCGGTTTTTGAGAGAGCAGAAGCGACAGGTGATACAGGGCGCGCTCGCCGTTGGAAAGGTCTTTTATCTTTTGCTTCATATCGATGTTGAGCGGTTTCAGCAGCGAATCATCGAATTTGTTAATATTAAACACCCGGGAATGAAACTCAATGCCTTCTTCCAGGGTAAAATGCTCGAACAGGCTCTTTTTATCTGAAATCAGACCCACCTTTTCTTTGCTAATGGCTGGAGCCAAACGGATGTCGCCGCATCCCGGGAAATAAACACCGGCAATGCAGCGCAAGAGAGTGCTTTTGCCTGCACCGTTATTCCCGGCCACCAGGACCGCCTCCCCCCGTTCAAACCGAACATTGACACGGTCCAGCACCTTTTTCTTGCCGAAACTCATGCTAAGGTCGTTTATGGTTATTACAGGATCAGGATTATTCATGGTTCAATAACCTCCTCATTAAATCTTCGATATCCTTCCGGGTAAACCCCATGGAAAAAGCCTTTTGCAGGAAACTCCTGAACTCGTCTTCCAGTATACCCAGTTTTAAATTGTCCAATTTTGTTTTATGAAATTTAACCAGGTAGCCGCTGCCTTGCTTGCCCTGGATAAAACCTTCTTCTTCCAGGTTGTAGTATGCTTTTGCTACAGTATTGGGATTTAGTTTCAGGATTTTAGCCAGCTCCCTGATGGAAGGAAGCCGGTCACCATTGGACAGCCTGCCGGACATCAAATCAATCAATATTGACTGCTTTACCTGCTGGTACGCCGGTACGGGCGATGAATTATCAATACCAAATCGCAGCATTGCAACCTCCTTTGAAAAAATTGTATTAAAATAATAATACAATTATTTTGATTTGTCAACCCCTTTTTTTATTTTTTTTCTTAACTCCCGGCAATTCTTATCCTGGAAAATTGGAAAATTGAACCACAAAGCCACGAAGGACACCTCTCCGTTTGGGATTTGGGATTTGGGATTTGGGATTTGGAATTTCCCGGACAAGCCCGGAACCTTTTTGGTTCCGACTTGTCCGGGTTGAGTCGATGTTAATAATAATACCACAGGTTAAATATTGTTGTGGTATACGCATAACCGGAGAAACTCCAGAGGGTTGTGGAGTATACTGTTCTCCACCCTCCCCAGAATTTCCTGACCTTCGCCCACAACTTGAGACTACCGCTAAGCGATTCCATGGTCAGGACCAACTTGAAATTGATGGTGAAGGAAGCGGGGGAAGTGTCGCCAATTGCCTTGACAAGCCCGGGGACCGTCGTTTTGACAATATAGACGGACAGGGTAACACCGGCTTTTGCCACATACACCGAAACCGATGCACTGCCGGAAGCGGTTACACCACCGTAAGCAGTAGCGGTGGCTTCTACTTGAAAATTGGTACTACAGGCGATAAAACGGTATTTGTATTTCAGTTTGACATAACCGCTGGCCTTTACCCCTACCGTTACTTTGATTCCATACGGATAGAAACTGTAGGAAACATTGAAGAACGTTTTACTCCCTTCCCACAACGTACCTTCTTTAGTTTGACCGCAGGCGAGATTGTAATTATATGATGCCACCTGGGATCCCAGTACATATGCTTTGGCATAAAACTTCCGGTAGTACGTGCCGCCGGAAAGGTACACATCATCGCTCCAGGCCTCAGCTTTAGCCAGGCTCCAATTCCAGCTCCAGGCGTAGGCTTTGGCTTCGGCTTTCCCGTAAATATAGAAGTCGTCATTTCCACCATTATTGTTGGCGGTTAAGTAAGCATAAACTTTCCCATACACATCTCCTTTGCCGATTTTTTTCGACCAGCTCTTAGTGTTGCCTGACATCGGACGGGAGATATCCTCATCGCTGGAGGTTTTTTGCCGGTATATCTTCCGGGCGAGTTTTTTTACGGCTTCCTTCGTTTCCGTGGCCAGCACCCGGCGAAGATATTCTTCAGCTTCAGGGGCGGATATCTTGCGGAGAGCATCGACAGCACCATACCGAACCAGGGGTGAAGGATCATCCAGGTAAATCCCGATCACATCTAAGGAAGAATCAAAACCCGCATTCCCCAGCGCACCCAGGTAGAGGTCCATCTCCTGCTCATCCTGCGCAGAAATAAGAGATAATTCCAGGCTTTTTATGATAATGGCGGCGCGGCCGGGATTTGTCCGGGCCAGGTTTTCTGCTGCTGCCCCCAGCATCAATGCGGCCTGTCTGCTCAGCGGATTTTGCTTTTCCCTGCTCAGCATCTCCAGGATAGAGATGGTGCCTTCGGTTGGATGTTTCATAAGTCCTAAAGCCACCACCCCCTGACTTTTGGAAGTCCTGGATATCCCGGGTTTCAAAATTATTTCCTGGATAATAATCTCCTGGGCTTCGGGAGTTCCCAACGCCCCCAGGGCCCCGATGACGGCATGATGCATGTGCGGGGTGATCGACCCGGCCAGGAAGGCGGAGCGAATCTCTTTGACCCGCGCGGGATTGCCCACCAGTGCATCCACCAGCCTGTCGTAAGGGCTCTGAGCATACGGGTTCACCTCGAGCTGGGCCAGGATTGTTTCAATACCTGCATCCTCATCCACGTCCACGGTATCCACAGCGATCAGGCTCGACATGGCATAACCGTCCATGGAAAGAGGCTCCGGGTTCGGTTCCATGCCATTAAACATTAATATAGACGTACTATGAGATTCCGACCACATCGAAGCGCCATCTTCAAGCGGGTCTTCATCCTCTACGCCTTTGGAAATGATATGACTCTCCATATTTCCATGTACCAGGATACCCTCCAGCTTGTTAAAATCCTTGACAACGTTCTCATTGATAGAAACACAGTTGGCCAGGGTTAACGGGTCTTCCCCATTGACAAATTGAGTGTAATCGTTTATATCCCTGATCATGGTTATGTTCAGGGAATCACCCCCGTCTGTGCAGAGGTATCGCGGCGTATAAACCCCGCTGGCGTCTGTTTGAGGGGCCCCGGTGATTATTTGCCCGCCGGTATCGTCGCAAAGATGTACCTGTAACGCCGAGATAATACCTTTTTTGATGTTGAGGGACGACTCATCCTCATCGGGAAAATAGTGGAATTCGGTCACCAGGCCTTCTGAATTTTGCTTGAAGAACACGGGCCGCTCCAGCTCTTCATTAAGGATTGGATCCGTTTCCTCTATTTCCACCTGGTTTTCATCCAGGTAGAAAAACCTTGGTTCCATGACCTGCAGTGCCATCAGGTATTCGCCGGGAGAAGACTCGTCCACAGCGGTCACCCGCGCCATACACTCGAACCGGGACCGGTTTTCTTCGGTTGCACTTTCCGTTGCACCGGTTTCGTGGTCCACCACCGCGGTGGTGTGATAACGGGCGCTGAGATCGGAATGCCACTGGTAAACATAGGTATGACCCATCTGGTATTGCAGCATGGGGGGGTAGTTTTTGGGAGCATCCGCCCCAGCCGCATACAGGGCCACATTTGAAATCGATGCCGCCATCAGCATCGCCGCCAAAAAAACCAGACATGTTAAAAACGTTGACTTGTTACGTGAAATAGGTTTCATTTGAGAACCCTCCTTGTATTTAAATTTATTGGAAAAAGTTTTATAGGTAAAACCTTTTAAAAACCTTTTATTTTCCAGGTCTAATTAACCAGGCTTACTAAAAAGTCAAAGAACAAAAAACCTGATCTCAATCGATCAGGTCCTCTCAACGAGCAGCCGACTAATATAATGCAAATTTGGTGCCAACTTAAAGAAAAGGCATTGAAATCCTTTTATATTCAGCATATGAGTTTTTAGAAGAATTTCCAGTCTATGTTGTCGGGCATTGAAAGTGCACCGTTTCGGTACACATTTTTTGGGTTGAATGAAGTATTCAGCCCCATCATTTTTGACTTTAGACTGGATTTTGCATTTTGTGTCGTTTCGGCACACAAATTGGGGTAAAACTGCTTTTTCAGCCTCTTATCATTTTTATATCGGCGCTTTCCAGGAAATCCCCAGGGTGTGACGTTTCGAGACAGGTCCCTAAAATAATAAGAACTTAGTTCGCTTCGCTCACCTGTGCGTGTCGCGTGTCCTAAGGAGCACGCAGACAGGGGGTGATGGGGTATTGGAATAATGCGGGAATGGGAAGGCGTCCTTCGGACAAATAAACGCCTTCGGCGGAGGCCTAAAGCAAGAAAGGGGGCACAAGAAAGAAGAAAGGGGGCAGGCGAAAATGTCAAAATGTCATTTACAACACTCTTCCCATCTCGATTTAACATAGTCCATCATCACCGGGTAGATGATATGATGGCGAAAAGGCATTATCAGTTTCATATACACGCAGCCCAACCACCCCCTTGTTTTTACGTATACAGCCAATTGAGCCGTGTAAAATTTATCATATTTATGAACCCAGCCGACATGCATTAAACAATGAACCATATTATTGGAAAGTTCCCAAAGACTTTCATTCTCATATAGATAAACTATTCGAAATCCACGTTCTATTTGGTTCTTTTTTATTTCTTTCTCAGCAAGGTTTTTTTCCCGGTCCTCTTCGGATAATCTTTCCCTAAGACTTGTTTCCTTACAGCCCGGGATAGGGAGAGTATTTACATCTTTATCAAGAGAGAAAACTTTTCCCAGGAAATTACGCAGGACAACAAGAAAACCGGCGGCAACAAGACGGGGAGAAAGACCTTTTTTAAGATAGTTTTTATCCTGTTCCCGCATTATTTTTAAGAAAAAATGAAAGTCTTGATTTTTCGATTTGTCAGCCAATATGGGGAATTCCCATACATCCAGCAACTTAAAATCTTTGGCAATTGTATGAACCTTCCACGGGTAATCAGCATGCTTCTTCTTATTCAATGCCGGGTCTTTTGTGTCCTGCATATTTAAGGTATTACCCGTAAGAAAAAATAAAAGAATCAAAAGTAAAACGATTAACACCACTGTCATTATTCTCTTCATCTTGTTCCTCCTTCTTTTTAATTTACCTGGTACCAATTGTACCGGGCACTTATTGTAATTTAAAAAAAGAGTGGTTTCAATGGGACTTTGGTCCCATTTTTAAAAATGAGCCGTTTGTTTCATAGTGTTTACTTTTTTGAGCCTTTTTGATATAAATATCCATATGAGTTACCTGTCAATTCTCCTGTATATTCTTTGTTTGTCTGTGGGTATGGGTACCATTATCCTCTCTTACCGGATGGTTAAAACCTATCGAGTATCGTATCTTTCACATTATTTGTATTTTCTTATCACCTATAATATCCTGGGCTTCTTAAAACTTCTGTTGACATATCTCGCCCCCAAATTATTCGACGGCTTATCGCTGGAAACGCTTTGCAGCATACATCAATTATTACTTTTTTTTGTGTTTCCTTTAGTCCCGATTTGTATCTATTTTTTTGTCAAATTTATCACCGGTTTTTTGGACAGGGACCTTCCCGGGGTGTTCAAAAAAGGCTACATTCTTTTCTGGGCAATCATGTGTTTGGGGTTTGCCATGGGAATAAAATTCTTGATGGAAACAAAGGATGCAAAACTCATAAATATAATTTATTTGCTCTCCCTGGTGGCGATTATAATCATCTTAACGTTGACATTTATAAAAATCCTTTTCTTTACAAGAAAGCTGGCGGATAAAGATAAACAAAAGGCAATAAAAACCTTCGGGTTCATCTATTTGTTCTGTTTCGTATGTTATGTGGTTACATTGATCTATTTCTCAGACCCCTACTCCGGGAGCTTTCTTGAACACTTCTTATTGTTTTCGTTGAATCTTCCCCCCCTCTTTTATTTAAAAGGGTTTTTAAAAAAATATTACCTTGATCATCCGGTTCAAATGGATAAAGAGCCAAATTGGGAATCTATTTTTTCAGAATATAAAATTTCCAACCGTGAAGGTGAGATCATGCGTTTGCTTTTCGCAGGGAAAAGTAATAAGGACATCGAGGAAGAACTTTTTATTTCCATAAAAACAGTAAAAAATCATATATTTCACATTTATCAAAAGCTCAAGGTAAAGAACCGGATACAGTTTATAAACTTAATTCGCAATTTCCCGGGAAAACGTTGATTCCTGGAAAAAGCCGCGGTTTCCTGAAGATGTAAAAAATAAAAAGTGCAAACTCTACCTTACAAAATATTTGAAAAATTGCAAAGTGCAGTTGACAAAAAACGGGTAAAATTGTAAGGTACACTTGACAAAAAACATCAAAAATTGTTAAAAGGGGGCAGGCAAGAAATCGGCAAGAAATCCCACAAAGAGACCTTCTCATCTAAATTCAAGATGAACAGGTCCAAACATCGAGATGCCTTATCTAAAATTCAGTTGAACTGCTCTAAACGTCGAGATACGCCTATCTAAAATCCGGTGAACGAATCTAAACATCGAGATACCCTATCTAAAATCCAGGTGAATGGATCTAAACATCGAGATACTTTATCTAAAATTCAGTTGGATGGCTCTGAACGTTTAGATACGCCTATCTAAAATCTAGTGAACGGGTCTAAACATCGAGATGCCCTATCTAAAATTAAGGTTAATGAGTCTAAACGTCGAGACCCATTGATTAAAAATCGGGTTAAAAAGACCATACATCCAGACCCGTTGAATAAACGTTAGGTGAAAAAGACACAAAAACGAGACCCCTTATCTAAAGTTCGGGTGAAGGAGATCAAACATCGAGACTCCCGAACTAACCATTGAGACCCGTTATCTAAAAATCAAGTGAAAAAGACCAAACCTTAAGACCCGTTCTATAATAATCAGGTCAAAAAGACCAAACATCGAGACTCCCGAACCAAACATCAAGGTCCATTGAATAAATGTTAAGTGTAAGAGGTGCAAAATCGAGACCCCCTTATCCGGAATTAATATCAACGAGACCTGGTGTTTGGTCTTCCCATCAAAGAATTATATAAAGGAGACCAAACGTTGACTCTTTTTAACCTGGCATCGAAGCTCGTTGACATGATTCTGAGTTACCTTTACCCGATATTGAGACTCGATCATATGATTTTTGTAATTTTGGATTTGTTTGTAATTTGGAATTTGTGATTTGTAATTTTTTTGGGGGGGGGGGATATCCCCGGGCACCAGGCCCCACCCAGGGGACCCGGGCCCGGGGAGTATCTACCGGGAACACATCACGCCTATTGCGTGGTGTCGGGGTTCGTATTCGAATTCGTGTTATCGGTGGTATCGGTGGTGTTGGTAGTGTCAGTGGTATTACCGGAATCAGTGGTGTTGGTGTTACCGGTATTGTTAGTGGAATCCTTCTTCTTAGGGGGAGACGGTCTCTTGTAGTGAAACGCCAGGTCTTTGGCGATCAATTCCGCGTCTTCCGACCCACCCCTGGCAGCGACTTTCACTGAATTATAAAATACCCGCGTGGTGGCAAAGGCTTCTGCTTCCACCAGCAGGATGGTATCCCGCAGTCTTTTTTCCAGGGATTGTACTCTCCTTTGAATTCGATGTAAACAATCTCTCAATGCCACATCTTTGAGAAATTCATCCAACGGCCTATAGGAAGGGAGATACTCGGGATTCTCTTTTACATGAATCACTCCCCTATCCACGAAATCCACACGCCTGCGGCCCAATTTCGACAGCCGTATTCTTACGTCTACTGGAAGGTCCAATAAAAAAGGCAGGTCTGCCTCTACGGCATCGAAATTCTGGTTCAACCGGTCTTCTGCTTCCGGCGTAACCTCCGCGCTAATTCGATTGTCATTAGTGTTCATAGCTTACTCCTTTTTAATTATAGTTTTTTTTAATTTTTAATCTGTCACTTGCGCGGCCGCTGCAAACGAACAACGTACAATATACTCTGTATAATGTACGAACAAATAATAATGCTGCTTTTGGAGGATGTCAAGTTTTGCACAAGGTGCGTCGACAGTGCAATTCCTGGTTAAGCCTTTCATGATCTGCCTATAGATGGGGTAAAAAAGTCACAAAAACGACTATTTTCTGGCATACTTTTTCCGGATTTCAGCGAATTTCCTTTTTTCTTCCCGAACCACTTCACCCGGCGTACAGCGGAAGATGCCTTTGAATTGCCTGGTAAAGTTACCCTGGGAACTGATTTTCAATATCTCCAACCCCTCCTTTACGCTCTTGATACGATGGGTAAACGCCAACAAATAAAAAGTTACGCACCTTTTTCTAATAATGATTCTTCTCAGGGTGGGATAATAATAAGCCCTGAAGGCGCGGGAAAGGGTGGAGCGGTTAACCATGAATTCACGGGCGATTTCATCCACGGAAAGGTTACCCACTTCTTCAGGGGTGCTGTTTTCTACCTTCGCCAGGACCGCTTTAGCCAGTTCTCTTTGTGTCTTTGTTATGGTCATAGTCATGGTGCACCTTCCTATAAAACGATTCCACCAGCCCCTGTAAGTGGAACAACCCTGATTTTTAGACGTTTCACTTGTTTCATATTACTACCTCCAAAGAATGAGTATTAATATTGTTATACGTAATAACAATCCAAAAAGTTTATTGATTTATGAATTTTTATTGGTCGGTCGAGAAGTAAAAAATTCCCCCTATTCCGGCATCCTGGAAATTTAAAAAAGCACGAAATTCGAATTTCGAAATTCGAAACAAATCCAAATGACCAAAATTCAAAATTCAAAACAAAGAAGGTATGATGCCCAAATCATTTGATAGATGACAAATGACAGAGGAATAATGTAGGGGTTTGATTCATCGTAGGGGCTTGATTCATCAAGCCCTTCAATCGGCGTTTCATTCCTGGGTTTGATAAATCAAACCCCTACGAATGTATTTAGTTCTCGGACAGCCTGTTGACAAATAGCCACAATTCATATTATTATAAGTAATCGAAGTTATAGGAGGATTTAACAATGACAGCCGCTTCAAAAGCAGACAAAAGTAAAAAGCAAAAACCCCAAAAGGCCTCCTCTCGTCGAACAAGAAAAATAATGACACCTGTTAAGGAAGGGACAATTAAAAGATCAGTCATAAGAAAGGTTATAAGGGAAGTCATCGCAAATCGGCCTGCCTCTAATGAAAGCTAATTCTTATCCAATTTTCTCCTTTCTCTTCTTCTCTTCTCCGTTTCTCTCAACCTCCCAACCTCTCAACTCCTCAACTTCTTCTGACCGTCTGCCCTCTGCCCTTCTGACCCACTGAGCCCCTCATTGACTCATCTTCCCAATATCTGCTGTATGAAACTACCATTTGGGGGATTTCATTTATTTTAAAAATCTGTGAATTTTCTTAATGTTATCAGGGTCAAATATTGCTAACCCAATATAATAACGCTCAGAATAAATTCTTCCTAAAATAAAAAAATGAAGGAAAAAGGCAATGTTAAATAAAATATTGTGGAATGGAATAAATAAGATTGAAAAAGAGAGCAATAGGACCATTCTTGGTATCCATCTTTCATTTTTCAATGAGACCTCATCATGAATAAAATCCAAAAATTCAATAACTCCCGATGCAGAGTAAGCCAAAGCCTCGATATCAAAATCAAAACCATACTGAATAAAACTTAAACATAAATTTAAAATAAAGAATATAATAAATTGAAAAAAGAGGAACTTAACCGTAAATGGATCATAGAGAAAATTATAAAAGGAGTTCGAAGTGGTCCCTAACAAATACATTATAAAACCAACAATACCAGCGAGAGATACCAGCCAATAAAAAACTATCCCTGAAAAGTCCGATAAATCACTTAGCCTATACCAGAAATTATTTAAGTTTATTTTATTCTTCCAATGCTTTTTTAACCCATTTTTTGCGGCCCTTACTTTTTCCCCAAAACCGATCAAATTAAATTTATGAAAAGGAACTCCCTGTTCAACCAGGAATCCTGTGGTGATATATCGGAAACGGTTATGAATTTGTACTAAAACTCCTTTATGAATTTCTTTTTGATTCTTTGCAATCCAACTGGCTGAATAGTAGCAGATCAGGATGGCTAATTTTTTGCCATTCTCTGTTTTGGGTAAATTCCATCTCCAGCCCCACTCTTCAAATTTTTTGTTTATTTCTCGCCTTATTTTCTCATCTAAAAACCCAATTTCGGTTCTATCCAGGAAATCGTAAAATCCATCCAATTTCGACATCCAAAAAAGTGCAAAAGCTGCAAGCTCCTTAATATATTCATCAGGGTTTTCGATCAGTAGGCGACCCAAAATCTCCAAATTACCAGACTCTTTCAGACCATCGACAATTTTTTCTTTCTCATTATCCGGTAAACCCAATGAAAACAGTTTATGAATAAAATACTTCTCTTTTGAACCAATCTTCGAGATAAATTCAGACAGGTTAATACGTTTTAAATTATCTAATATCACTTCATCAAGACTTTCATCCCCGGCATGCATCAGCGAAAATATGACCTGTTGGAATACATCATCTTGAAGTTTCCGGTTCAACAATTCAAGTAAAATATCTTTTGCTTTTTGACCATAGGCCCACCTGGGATTGGCGGCAATAAAGCCCAACTCTTCAATAACCTCTTTTTCCGGTTTTTTCTCAATAAACTGCCTGGCCAAATTTAATATGTCCTCTGCTAATTGAGGATCAGGCACGGCACTTTGGGTTAACGCACTAAAGAGCAATAGATTCGGTGTTTCTTTATCAACCTGGTTCTCCTCGAAATCACTAATTAAGTATTTCAAAATTGAATTGGCATATTCCTTCTTCTTGTTTAATCCCATGTACAATAGAAGAACCTCTTTCCATTTTTCCGGGTCCTGGTTATACAGGTCAAGCAAGTCCTGGTAATCCCCTTCCTTCTCCAGGTAAGAAGCGGCAAAAAATTCCATAAAGGTTCGATGGGGAAAACGAAAATCCGCGGCAGGGATGAACTGGAGTAGCCCGGAATTTTGGACGATTTCTTCCTCCATCGCTGGATATTCTTCAACTCTTAAGCTCAACCGTTCCATCTCTTCCCGAACTACTCTATGGATAACATCTTCATGAATCAATTCATCATTTATATCAGCGGTACTGACATGCTCAAAAGCAACCCGGTTTAAAACGGCAATCTTCTGATGCGATTCATACTTATTAGCCCGGCTAATTTCCTTGGTCCTGTCCCATTCTTCCAACAAGGCCCTTGTACATTGCTCATAAAATTCAACCCGGTTATCCGGCAGGGTATACTTGGGTAAGGAATAGAGAAAGGTAATGATGGTCAACATCAATGGATTGGACGCCAATTCGGATAAATGGGCTTTGCCGTTGATCATTTCAAACAGTTCATGAGACGATTTTTTCCCTTCAAATTTCCATAAAGATAGAAACTTGAGTATGGCAAAGGGTGTAAAAGGGGCCATGGTGATTTTGTACGGATTTAACTGGTCAAACGCAAGTTCGCCCTGGTAGAGGGCGGTTCGCGATGAAATGGCAGCTGGAATTTGTGGAAAGGTGCCCAAAAACGTGTTTAACAGTTTTGTGGCAGTTTCTCTTGCCGATTTATCCAGCTCATCATATCCATCAAATAGAAGGAATAATTTACCTTTATCAAGATTTTTCTCCACAAATTGTTTGGCCGTGGTATCATCCTTTTTTCCCTGTTCGAACTGGTAATATACTAATTTTTCAATGATCTTTTTTTCCAATCCCTGTCTATCTGTTATGCCTTTAATATCAGAAAAACTCATTATAACCGGGACGGGCTGAATTTCCTCATCAAGCGTCCACAGGGATCTGGCAATCACCCGCATAGCAATGGTCTTGCCGCTTCCGGGTTTTCCCAGGATTAGAAGCCGCAATGCTTTGTCTCTATTAAACTCCCGTGCCAGGTAAACTTCCAGCTCTTCCCGTTTGGTTTCTTTTTTGGTTTCAAAATTGATGGGGACCAAAATATCTGCTAATGTCTGGCCTTCTTTCATCCAGGGATGGGAAATACGAAGGATTTTCTCCTCAAGATTCTTTCTATAAGATTCCAAACCTGTTTTTTCTTTAGTTCCCCGTCTTAATGTGTCAAAAATTTTATATCCTTTTTTTCTCAAACGTTTTACCAGAATAACAATAAAAGCAAAAATAAAACTTGCAATAAGAGAAGCTATTATACCCTGAATAAGAGGGTTATTTAAGTCAATGTTCATCCTACCGTCTCCATTGCACCATTTCAAAACTCATCAATTTTAAGACATTCAAATTATACCCAAACAGTAAAAAATGTGCAAGAAATAGCTGAAAAAAAGCACAGAAATGAGATTAGAATGTCAGGAAAAAAGGTGATAAATACTACTTTATTCTTTGCTTTTTTCAAATAAATCAATTGGCGGTTTGAGAGGGGGAATACAAAAAGAAAAAGTAGTTTTTCCATCAACATTTGAAATGGCAAAATCTCCCTTCTGAATGATATCCATACCTATCAAAAGATCAACACCCGGACTGCTAAAGTCACTTCCCAGGACTTCGCAATTAGAAACCAATATTTCATTAGGTAACCTTATGTCAACAATATACCTGTTAACAATGGCCTTACTGTTAACTCCGAATACAATGGCTTTGCCGATGGGCTTTAAATCCAACAATCGAACGATTTTGTTTGTAATTGCAGTACGTGTTGCACCGGTATCCCATATCGCTGCAGCGTTAACCTCCACTGGTTTACTATAGTTCAATAAAGCTGCCGGGGGGATTATAACAGCGTCGGTTTTAATTTCTCTGACAATACGGTTATAACTAATCCTGAATGCCTTTGTCATTACTGATTACACATAAACTCGCGAATGAAATCGAATATCTTCCATTTCCTCTTCGGACATCTCTTGAATTAAAAATGTCCCCAATTCATGCTCCTTGATGGTCTCTTTTAATGCTTTCTCTTTTGTATCGTAGTCCCCTATGATTTTTTCATCTTTTATGACTACCACTCGATTATGATAGGTGGCAAAAAGTGTTTCCTTATTTCTTAAAAAATAATCATACTCTTTTTCAAGCATATTCTATTCAGCCTCCGCTTATAAGTATAATATAAAAACATCAAAATTTCAAATTCCAGACTTCCTTAAATTTAAATCCCACTTAGCAGGTATGAAATCATAAAGCGCTTCCACCACCAGGACTCTCGTACCGTACGGGCCGCAGGGCACTAATTTTGGACAACAGGAGTAAAAAAAGTAATAAAGTCAGGCACCGGTCTCCTTTGTGTTCGCCCGACATTGGAGAAATCGATATTTTGTGCTATAATAAATTTGATGAAAGTAAGTAACAAAAATTTTTATATTTCGGAGAAATAAGAAGAGAAAAATGAAAACCAGACGTTTCGACAAAAAACTCATGTTAAGCAAAAACATCATTGCCGGTTTGAGTCAATTCCATATGGATGTCATCCATGCCGGAGATCGGATCATCATTTTTTAAAAGGTCCTTGCTGACGTGACTTCCCTCAAAAGCAATCCATGGGAAATAGTGGAGATAAAGAAACCAGGGACGAACAAGAGTGGGAGTCTCTTCATGTCGAATATTTGAAAGCTTTAATGGCCAGGATCCCCGGTGCTTTCCATGTCGAAAAGAAATTCCTCCTCTACCGCCTTCTATGGCAGCATACCTTCTGGTTTGTACGATTGCGCTGGCTCGTTCCCCCTTTTATGGTACTCGGTGTCGGTATTGGTCTGGTGTTGAAAATTGAATTTAATTGGCGGGGGATCCTGGGGGTTGCCGCGATGGTATTGGGTTACAATGGGGTTTTTTTACTCTTCCGGCGCTGGTTGATAAATTCCTCTAAAAAGCAAATCCGCGGGTTTACCTCCATTCAAGCCGCGTTCGATTATGTGGCCATGTTTTTTTTAACTCATTATACCGGGGGTATTAGCAGCCCGTTGTTAATGTTCTTTATATTCCACATTATTTTATCTTCGATTTTATTGAAGAAAGGATTCGCATGGGTCCTGGCCGCCATGGCCGCAGTGGGGATGAGTATGATGGCTTTCCTCGAATATTTTGCTCTCATACCCCGGAATGGCGTTTATTTTCGAGGGATGGCCTTCTGGCCGCCCCCTCACTCCCTTACCCATACTCTTATTCTTATTATATTTTTTACTGCCGGTGTATTTATTACTGCGTTTCTTACCACCAGTATTATGGAAGTATTAAAGGAGAAGGTGGTTAATCTTTCCAGGTCCCATGAGATGATAGAGGCCATCAATCAATTAAGGGACCGGCTCATGGCGAAGGTCGCCCACAATTTAAAGGAGCCGCTCACCGCCACCACCAGTATCCTGGCGGTCTTATCCCGGGAATACATGGGAGAACTCAACGACCAACAAAAAGACTATGTGAGCCGCATCGATGTCCGGTTAAAGGCCATGATCTCCATGATTAGCGAATTATTGACTTTAACCCGCACCCGAACCGGGACCCATACCCTGAAACGGGAACCCGTCGACCTGTCCCAAATGGTGCTTCGGGTCTACCGGTTTTATAGCGAACGGGCCCGGGCAAAAGGATTGGAATTGCTTCTCGATGTCCCGGATTCACCTGTCATCGTTGAAGGAGATTCGGATATACTGGAAGAGATGGTTGAAAACCTGGTTTCAAATGCCATCCGATATACTGAAACCGGCAATGTGGTTCTCAGGTTAAGCACCCATAGTTTAAGCCAGGCGGTAATCCAGGTTAAAGATTCGGGTATCGGTATCCCGAAAAAGGATTTACCCTTGCTGTTTGTGGATTTTTTCCGCGCGCAAAATGCGAAAAAGATGCATGCCGATGGAACCGGTCTCGGGTTGGCGTTGGTGAAACAAACTGTCGAGCATCATGGCGGTTCCATCGATGTACGGAGTGAAGAAGGAGAAGGCTCTGTTTTTACGGTTAAGCTTCCCCTTAAAAACTCGTAGTATACTTCCTTCACTTTTTGCTTTCCCCTGGTGAAAAAAAGAAAAAAGGGGTCAGGCAAGAAAAATAAAACAGGTGGGGAATAAACGTGTTCAAAGGAATGAGCGGTCCATTTCAACAGTTTGTTATACTGGTGCGGCACTTTGTCAAGCGCTTCATTTACAGCGATATTATAAAATCTGAAAGCCACCGCCGCGAAATGGTTTTGATTTTAACCGTTGTTCTAATCGGTATTGGCGGGTATATTTCCTATGAAGCTGTGTCTCGATTAACGCATATCGATGCGGCCCAATATGCATGGATGGCAAAAACCTATTTTACCACACTCATGATGGTGCTGGCCGGGATTGTTTCCCTGATCACCTGGGATAAAGTACTGCTGGACAGGAAAGATTTAAATAACCTCCTGCCCCTGCCTGTAAAAACAGGGACACTGGTGGCAGCAAAGTTTTTTTCAACGTTTGCTTTTGTGGTCCTGGTTACTATTGCCTTTGACCTGTTGTCCTCCACCCGGATTCCCTGGAAGCCAACTGGATGTTCAAAGTAACCGATATAACCTATGAAAGATTTCATTACATCAATGGCCTGAAAAAAGCCCTCGTACTACTCGCAGTGGTCCCCCTGTTCCTGGTATTTTTCCTGTTTCATTCCTATTTCTGGGGAATTATCCGGGCTTTTTTCCACAGCTTTTACGGATTTTCCCTTACCCTCCTGGTGCTGGAACTTTCTTTCTTTAACTATAAAAAGATTCCTTTTACATCTCCTTATATCAGCGGGAAGATCAATTTGAGGTTTTGGTGGCCATTTATGCTTGCCGGTTTCGTTAGCTGTGTGCTGATGTTTGCCAGGTTGGAACTTTTCCTGATGGGTCATCTCCTGTATTTCATTGGTTTTAATATCCTGGTTTACAGCGTAATATTTCTAATCATATTTCTAATCAGGCGCTGGCAGAAATCAGCCAACCGGCGATTTGAATTTATTTTTGAGGAGGAGCCGGAACCTGTTATGACCAGCTTTGACTTTTCAGAATAAAAAAACATAGTAAGGTATAAAAGGGGGCAGGCGAAAAATCACTTGAAAAGAGGGAGTTAACTTTGTAAAATATAAACGTTTAGAAAAGGAGGTTTAAATGAATGGACCAAACATCAACGTAAAAAGGGTAATTTTAGCCGCAGTTGTCTTGTTTTTCCTGTCAGTAATCAAGACAGGGATTGCAGCGGATGCAGCAAAAACAAAGCCGGTTATGGAGGGTAAAGAGAAAACCGATCGCTCTATCGTTTTAAATTATGTGGTGGATGCCCCCCCGGAAAAGGTTTTTGAGTTATGGTCAACTGTGGAAGGCACCCGGAAGTTTTTTGGAGCTGATGCTGTGATCGATCTAAAGCCGGGAGGCGCATATGAGATCTACTTCTTCCCCCGGACAGACCCTAAAAGTGATATCAACAGCACAAAGGGAGCCATATTAATGTGGATGGAGAAAGGAAAGGAATTGGCCTTTGAATGGACAATGCCCCCCTTTGCCGGTGAATTAAACGTAAAACCTCTTCCCACCTGGGTTGAAGTAAGTTTCCGGCCGCTTAAAAACAACCGGGACAAAACATCTATACGTGTGGCACATCACGGTTTTAAAAGAGGTGGGAAATGGGATAAATGCTATGAGTTTTTTGTGCGGTCATGGGCACGTATTCTCTACTCCCTCGATTTGTTTTGTTCAGGAATGACATTAGAATGGCCTTTCCTGAAATATCAAGCAAAAAAATAAAATTTAGCGAGAAAAAAGAAAAAAATTTTGCTGCCTGTCCCTTATCCCGCTTATCCCCCTGTCCCTTTCTTACCGCTTACTAAGTTATTAAACTCATAATAGGGCAGCCCGCCTTCTTTGACTATTTCCCGGAACCTCTCTTTCCCGGTCTCATCCTTGAAAAATTCATCCGAAACAATATAGCCATGATTAGATAAACCCAATTCCTCTCTTATTTTCTTAAAATCCAGGCCGATAGACCTGTATTTGTTGAACATGCTCTTAAACACATATTTGTCCATATAATCATATATGTAATAATAATTGTACCTGGGTTTGAATTTCTCGTAAGTCCCTAAAGCCAACATATTATGCCCATAGGCATGGGACTGGGGTATTTTGGGGGTCATGTAAAAATGAAAATCCTCATGCTCCCTCATGAGACGATATTCAGCCGCATTTTTGGTGTCTTCCTCGATGTCCGCCTCCCTCAACAACGCATTTACACATCTATACCCATATTCCGGGTACTTTTCCGGCATCTCTTTTATTAACCGCATCATGGCTGCCTGCTTTGCCAATGTTTTTTCCTTCATGTAATTGGAATGCAGGGTAATGGATACAGGCCTTATTTCCGACATGATTTCGATCAAATCGCTGCGCGTTTGCTCCAGGTCGTCCAATCCACCGGTGTCCAGGTAAAAAATCAAATCGATATTGCTGATAATACCGTATTCATGGAGCCGGTTACATATATGGATCAACTTATCTTTACCAACCACTTTCCGGTTCTGGGCTTCCAGGATACGGGCGGATAAGGTTTGTACGCCTATAGATACATAGTTGAAACCGTAGGCACGGAACAGGTCAAGATGCTCATCAGTGACCGTGTAAGGCGAGGCTTCGGTTATTTTTACGGGTATATCTTTGAAATGGGGTACCTGGTCGTATATGCTTGCCAATGTTTGCGCAGCGGCGATGGTAGGGGTTCCGCCGCCGAAATAAACCTGGTCGAACGCCGTGCGTTCCAGGGTGGGGCGATACTGCCGGATTTGCTGCGGCAGTACATGATTATAAAAAGCTTCCAGCTCTTCCTGACCTGAGGGTACTTTAGATGAATAGACGCAGTAATAACACTTTTGTACACAGAAAGGCGTGTGTACATACAACACATGATGCCAGTTGTTTTCAATGGCATACAGCTTATTAAACAGTTCTGCCCTGTCTTTGGATATGCCGGTCATACACAATCTCCTTTTGCGGTTTGTCGTTGGTAGGCCCTTCTTAGTTTCGACGGGAACGGTTTAGGATATGAAACTAAAATACCAGTGCATAACCGATTTTCAAGAAAAAGGTGCGGTTGGCCTGGGTAAGGGGGACATACTTGTAACCGTAGTAGTCGTCGGAATATCCCAGGAAGAGGACGGTCTGGGGGTTGATCTTGTAAGAGAACAGCACCTGGGAAAAGAGGTGCGTTTCTTTGGGTTCCACGGGGAAACCGTAAAGGGCAGTGTTGTATTGGTAATGAAAATATTGCAGGATGGTGCGCAGGAAGGCACGCCGGCTGAACTGGTAGATCAAGCGCATATAGCTGACATTGGCAGTATATAGGCGGCTGGCATCCACATCGAGCCGCTCATATACGTGGTCCAATATCATTGACAGGTGCCGCCCATACCGGTAATATATAAACCCTTCCAGTTGAAACCGCTGGCCTTCCTGTATATTGGCAATATCGATTTGACGGCCAAATAACCCGTTAATCACCGCTTGCAGGTTCCGGTTGGGTTGAAAGCCGGCAGTGAAGAAGAATTTGCTGTCGTTAAATTCAATGCCCCTGTAGGTGCGCCTGCCCATGGTTCCTTTAAGATTAACAAAGGATTGGGCCGGGCCCTCGTAGTCTAAAGACACAATAAGGGACTTATAAAGCAGGTTATCCCGGTGGTCCGTTTCCAACTGGTAACCAGCACCGAGGTTGATGCGGGTGAACCAGTAACCCTTTGGCCGGTACCAGGTGTAGTTCCCGCCCACATCCATGTTCCGGTAATCGGCCTGGGGCATGAAGCCCAGGTCGGCCCGGAAATCGGCAGTAACGTCCCGGTAGGAAATATGCCAGTCAAGGGACCGGGCATCATGGAGGTAAGAGACATCCAGGGCCGTGCCCCAAAAATTGCCGTGGGGTTGATTATAATCCATGGACACGTCCGGCGAGTAATGGGTCTGGGAACCCAGGAACTGAAAGATTAGCCGGTCTTTGGGGGTTATTCTTATGTCAGCATCCACACCCCCGAGGCGGTTGGAATAATCGTTACCTTCGCGGTCAGTGACCAGCAATCCGGCTGTGGATGATTTGCCCAGGTCGAAACGATAACGGAGCACAGAACCCATAGTATCGATGGGCAGGGAGGTGCGCCGGGAGCCCTGGCTGCCGGGGAAGAGGAGGTTGGTGATACTGTCCCGCACCGTAAAAAAACCAATGGCATGCCGGCCCTCTTTGCCGGTTAATTTAATACCCAAGTCCGGGTCTGCCAGAGTACGGGTATAAACCACACGAAACGGGGTGCTGAAAAGTGTAGCACCTTCCAGGAAAAAGGGGCGCTTTTCCGTATAAAAAAGCGCAAACTGCGTGTTGATATCCAACTGGGGGGCATCGGCTTCAACATTGGAAAAATCCGGGTTTACCGTGAGGGCCAAGGTAAGGTTAGGGGTAAAACCCCACCGGCCGGTGATCCCGGGGTCCAGTTTACTTTCCTTTTTAACAAATTTACCCTGGGTAACGTTTTCGCGTTCCTGGGTGAGCACCGATGCCAGGGTAGGATCCAATTCGATATTTTTCCCGGGTGAGACACCGGCAAAACCGGTGATTTTTTCTGCCTGGCACATGTAGCAGTTGTTGCTGCGGTCCCTGGGAAAGATACTGATCAAATGCCTCACACTGCGGGGGTAGCTGCGGATCAGGTCAATCCCCCATACCTGGTCACCTTTCTGGCGTGGAAATCGCAGTGAACTGAAGGGAATGGCCATTTCAACGATGTAGCCTTCGGAGGTAATACGGCCGGCCGAATTCCAGATCGCATCCCATTCTACTCCCCCTCCTTCGGGACTCTCGATTTCGTCTCCATGGATGCCCAGGGGGTTGCAATAAAAATTATAGGTACGCCGCTCATCGTTAAAGGTGTCCAGGACAATACCCACCCAGTCGTCCCCTCCGTATTTGTCCCGGTCGGTCACACGGGCACGGATAGAAGCAGGATCAGGATCATAGGCACAAAACGCCGCGTAAAGATGCGTCCGGCTGTAAGCCAACAGCGCTTCGGTTCGGACTGGTGGTTTGATATTCTCGCCCGGTAGAAATTCGTAGGTAAGTTCCAACACCAGGGCCTTTTTCCAGGTATCTTCGTCAAGGCGGCCATCCACCCGTATTTTAGACATGACTTCGGGCACGCGGTGAGGCACTTTCCCAGCCCCAACCATCGATGCAGGAGCTAATAAAACAACCGATAACAAGATAAGAAAAATCCAACCACCGACGTTTGTTTTAATCATCATGTTGCCTCGCTTAAACTGGTGAAAATTTCAAATTACAAATTACAGACGGTACTCCCATTTGTAATTTTTTTTCTTTTTTTCTTCTTGCTCTTCCATCCCCTTAAACAGTTGATTTAGTATATTTATCATCAATTCCGCATTTTTTTCCACTTTCCCAGGTGTGAACATGTTCACGTGGGTGCCGAATCCCCGGCAGCGGTGACAGGTGCTGCGCGTGTATTTTTCCCAGGCGGGGAATTGCCGGCTGCCCGGTTTACCGGTCTCTTTTGCGATGATCTTGTACTCTCTATCCTGTCGATCGACAGCGGTGATGGAATATATGGCGGCATGAACCGTTCCCCGGTTCACCAGTTGATTGTAATAAAGGGAATAATGATTTGATTTTTCTTTGACTTCTTCCTTTAAAAATGCCAGTCCCATGGATGTCATGGCCTCGCCCACTGCGTTTTGAAAGGAAGGGTGTTCATCTGTAATACCATAGGAAAATGGAAAATCTTTGGGAAAGGTATCCAGCATGATAATGGCCGACACGTCATATCCCTGGTTTTCCAGTTCCAGGGTCACCTCGAATGCCAGGTTGCCTCCTGCCGAATACCCCCCCAGCACATACGGCCCCTTTGCCTGGACAGCGATAATGTGGGCAGCATATTGTTTTACTTTATCTTCATCCTCGATATAGTTGAACGCGTAAACGGAGACGTTATTGATGTGTTTTGCCAGGGCCCGGTAGCCGATACCGTACCCAATAATGGGGGGGAACAGGAATACTTTCCCTGGTTTCGGATCATTGAGCAGCATGACCGGTGCTCTCACCGGTTCTTCCCGTACGGGTCCCTTTTTTTTCTCCCTTATATACGCGGCGATCTCCTTGATTTTTACATTGGAAAACAGCCGTTCCATCGGCATCTCAACAGCAAAGGCGCGGTTGATCTCAGATACCAGGCGTATGATTCCCATTGAACTGCCCCCCAGGTCGAAAAAGCCGGCAGCAGTCCCGATACTGTTCCGGTCCATATCCAGCAGGCCGGACCATATGTCCACCAGTATCTCTTCCACCTGGTCTCGAGGGGCTTCATACTCCACCGGGGCCGTCGCTTTTCTGCCCTTACCCGTTTGCCGCACAGGCAGGCGGCATAACCGGGCAGCGGTGTAATGCTCCAGGGGCAGCAGGTGGCTGCGGTGCACCAGCCGGTCCCTGTTAACCACCGTTAATTCCCATTGCTTTTCTATTATCGGTATAGGGTTTACCTGGTGCGGCCGGGTATCCGGTACGTTTCCGGCAGTAACAGGCGGCGGCGTTAACCCCAGCCCCTCGTTTTTACCTTCTTTAAAGGTGCGCAGGTAAAAGAAATCCACGTATTCGACGGATGCGGGGATATCATCCGCTGCCAGCGTATAGGTGGTAAAGGTTTCGTTCTGCTGCGCCGGGTCGCTGTTCCAGCGGTTCTGCAAGAACGTTAAAATGGGTTTATTTTTGGGAGTGGGATAATAATCGGCAGTCAATATTTGCAAGCCGCTGCCGGTACAAATATTCTTTAACCCTACCAGTACGGCCTCTTCAACGTTCCGGCCCAGTACCCGGCAGCTTAACAGGAAGGTATCGATGAACAATTGCCGCTCCTGTTCTTTGGTGACCGTGATTACCACGCCCACCAGTCCGTAATCGCCGAACCGGTCGCTCACCTCGATGACCCAACATTGAGTGCCGGGCTGACGATTCAAAGCAGCGATCTCTTCTTCCGAGCGGCGCCGGGTGCTTAGATTAAATTGGTTGGTTCGCCGGCTCAACTGCGATACCCGGGCTGCCTGGTGGGGCTTCATCGGGTTCATACCGACTTTTAGTTCCAGGCTGGCCAGGAAATCTTGCAGGCTGATGGAGGTTTCCCGGCTCTGCCGGCGGTTTTGCTCGGCCCGGTACATCTTGCTGCGCATCCGATCTTCTTCTGTTACCTTGAGCCTGTCGAACGCCCAGGCATGTTTTAGAAAAAGGGGAATATACAGCGGATTTTCCGGGAGCCTCAGGGTCAGCACTTCCGGCCGGTGACTCATCACTTCGGCGCATTCCACCGGGCTGTCATCCACCAATATAAAACTGTCGATGCCAACGTTTAAACGGTCTGCCAGGGCTTCCAAGTTCCGGGATTTGGGTTCCCAATCGATCTTCCAATCGACAAAATGCTCTTTTTTCAGCATCATGCCAGGATTCATTGCAAACACCTCCCACACATCGGCTTCATTATTTTTACTGCACAGGGTCAGCAGCATGCCTTCATGGTACTTTTGCAGCATAAATTGCTGCAGTTCCAGATAAGGTTCGTCCACCCGGACACCCGCGGCGCCATCTTCGCCGCAAATCCCTTTCCACAACGTATTGTCGCAGTCCAGGGCAATAACTTTAAAGGGGTTGCTGTTTAAGGCACAGACGGCCCGGACCACAGCGATTCCCACGGCCGCATAATAGGCGGTGCTGAAGGGAACATGCCCTGCCCTGTCGGTAACCGGATCAAATACTTCCTCCACCCGGTATAACGCCGCCAACGAGGTAAAATCCAGCACATAGACATTATCCAACGCGGCAGCCGCCGCCTGCCACCGTTTATTCATCTCTTCCAGGTAACGGGTAAGGTCCGGCCCGAACGAGAGGTGGGTGGATACCGGGAATATGCCCACAAAATAAGGGGTCGGTCCGGGTTTTGATTTAAAAATTTCTATTAAGCGGTCGAAATTTTCTTCCAGGACCTGGCGTTGGGTGTCAAGCGAAGCGGCTGGCGGCAGTTCCCGTATCCAGTCTTCAAAGCGGATGAGCAGCACATCGATTCCCCGGTTGGTAGACAATAAACCGTTTTCATCCAGCAGCTCCTGGAACACCTGGTTGTAAGGGGCAAAGGCCGTCTCAATATCCAGGTTAAAGCGGCTGCCCCACCATTTGATATAGTCTGCCGCGGGTTCTGCGGTAAAAGTAGCGCAGAGGGCCACTGTTACCGGTTTACCCGCGGGTACGCGGCTGCGCGGTCGCTTTTCTTGAAATTCCCTTTTTTCTTCCGCTGTAAATAGCTCTATCTCCGATACTCTTTGCCGGGGATTGTCAAGAATTTCGGTCACCAGGTTATTAAAATGGCCGATGAAGCGGTTCATGGATTCTTCCTCGAATAACCGGGCATCGTACTGCAGCCGGCAGTGCAGCGAACCCGGGTTCTCCCTGTCCCTGGATACATCCAGTTTAAAATCCAGCGTGGAAGTATGCTCCTGGAGGGTATAAGGTACGGAATTCAAGCCATGGTTTTCTAAGGGTTCTGACAGGTGGCCGGTTCCCGGTTCGCCGCGGGAAAAATCCGCCTGGTTGTGAAAAACCACCATGGTATCGAACAGGGCATTCCGTGATAGGTCTACCGGGATATCCAGTAAATCGATCAATTTTTCAAAGGGGTAATCCTGGTTGTTATAGGCGTCCAGGATATTTTTCCCTGCTGCCTGTAAAAATTCGCTAAAGGTGTGCTCTGGTTCCACCCGGTTCCTGAGGGGTAAGAAATTGGCAAACATGCCAATGATTTTCTCCAGGTCCGGGTGGCTGCGGCCTGCCACCAGCGAGCCCACGATAATATCCTGCTGATCGCTGTATTTACTGATCAATAATGTATAGAGCGATAATACCAGGATATTTAACGAGAGTCCCTGTTCCACTGCCAGTGCAGTTAATTTTTCCACCAGAGCCCTGGGAATGGTAAAAGCCAGGGTCCGGCCTTCAAAGGATTGTTTCGGGGGACGGTTGAAATCCAGGGGCATGCGCAGGACAGGAATACCGCCGCTGAATCGCTCCAGCCAGTAGGTTTCCTGCCGTTTAAATACTTCGGATTGGAAGAATTGCTGCTGCCATTGGACATAATCTTTATATTGTAGTCTCAGCGGGGGTAATTGCCGGCCGCCGTACAGGGCCATAAAATCCCGGAACAATACATGGTGCGAGATGCCGTCAGATATGATATGATGGATATCCATCATTAAAATACATTTTCCCTGGTGGGCAGGCATCAAGCCCACTCGCAAGAGCGGCGCCCGGGACAAATCAAAGGGATGAACAAAGTTCCCGGGACCGCCCGGGATATCGCAGAATTCGACCCGGAAATCCACGGTGTCGTGTATTTGCTGCACCACGGTGCCCTGCACGAGGCAGAAAGAGGTGCGTAAGCTTTCGTGCCTCCGGGTCAATCGAAGGAAAGCCTGCTCCAATCTCTGCTTATCCGCCTCCCCTTCCAATAAACGGGCAAACGGCATGTTGTAAGCCGTATTACCGGGTGTCATTTGCTGAAGGATGTACATGCGAAGCTGGGCAGAGGAGAGACCGTAAAACTCTTTCTTTTCTACTCCCGGGACAGCTTCGAAGCGGTAGTCCACCGCCCCGGCAACGGAAGTCATAAACCGGACCAATCCATCGATCGTAGGTGTCTTAAAGATTTCCGCCTGGGGAATCTTAATATCCAGGGTTTTGTGAACCCGGGAAACCAGTTGAGCGGCCTTTAACGAGTGGCCGCCCAGTTCGAAGAAGTTGGTATGAAGACCTATATGTTCTTTCTCTACATCCAGCACTTCTGCCCATAATTCCGCCAGTTTTTTTTCCAGCGCGGTGGCAGGAACAGCGTAACCGGTCCCTGTTTCCCCGGCTTCCGGCTGCGGCAGGGCCCTACGGTCTACCTTTCCGCCGGGGGTCAGCGGGATTTTTTCCATTGGCACAAAACGGGAAGGTACCATGTAATAGGCCAATCGCGCCGATAAATAGTTTTTTAAATCGCTGGCAGAAAAGCGCTGCGGCGCATAAAGAACAATATAAGCACAGATATATTTATTATCTTTTTCTTCCCTTACCGCTGCGACGGCTTCTTTTATGTTTTCATGCGCCGCCAAATGGGCTTCGATGGCTTCCAATTCGATCCGGTACCCCCTAATTTTGACCTGGTGATCGATCCTGCCCAGGAACTCAATGTTACCCTCCGGCAGCCACCGCGCCAGATCACCGGTTTTGTAAAGGCAGTTCATAGCTGATAGCTCATAGCTCATAGGGAGCTCTTCAGGACTGCTTGCTTTCTTCTCCCTCCTATCAGCTATGAGCCATGAGCTATGAGCTAAAACAAACTTCTCTGCTGTTAACTCCGGGTTGTTTAAGTATCCCCTGGCAATGCCGGAGCCGGCCGCACATAACTCGCCGGGAATCATCAGGGGAACCGGGTTTAACCAACGATCAAGAATATATATCCGTTGATTGGCAATGGGACCACCGATAAGGGCAGTATTGGAAGCATCGATGGGAGACCGGCCGGTAACGGTAACCGCTGCCTCCGTGGGGCCGTATTCATTGGCCAGTAATATATGGGGGGCTTTTTCATGGCTTCTTTTTATAAGACTCTCCCCACTGGTCTCCCCAGCCAACACCACCAACCGGAGACTTTGAAACGATTCTTCATCCATACTTTCCAACAGCAGGCGGTACATACCCGGCACCAGGCTTACATTGGTGACCCGGTTCTCTATGATGATCTCTTTCAGGTACTCCCCATCCGTGCGTTTGTCCTCCGGCACCATCACCAGGATACCGCCGGAGACAAGACCGGAGTAAAAATTGGAACCGAAACCGTCAAAGCTGTAAGAAAGCGGTTGAAGAGTCACATCCGCTTGCGAATATCCATAAGTCCCCAGGCGCCACAACGTATAGTTAACAATACCTTCATGGGAAATCAACACCCCTTTGGACCTGCCGGTGGTACCGGAGGTGTAAATCACATAAGCAAGGTCCGGCATGGTATGTGTTATTGCCGGGTTGAAGGACCCGGTTCCGGCTATTTCATAATCGTCAGTGAGAATAACCGTGGTCGATGCCAACAAATCCGGCAGCTCGCCGCTTAACTCCTCTTCGGTCACCAGCAGCCGGACCTGGCTGTCGTCCAGGATATATTGCTTAATTTCACGAGGGTAAGCGGGATCGATGGGCAGGTAGGCGCCCCCGGCTTTGAGTATTCCCCAAATGGACACTGCCACCTCCAGCGGGTGCCGCACCATGAGACCCACTATGCCGCCGGCCTGGAGCCCCTTTGCTCGAAGCGCCTGCGCCAATTGACCGGCCCTGTCGTCCAGTTCCTCATAGGTGAGTTCAATGGATACCCTCTCCGGTTTCAACCGGTCGTAAATATTCTTGAATTCGATGAAGGAACGTACCGCAGCGGCTTCAGGCGTTCGCTGCACCTGCTGCTCAAATAAACGATGAATGGTCAAACCCTGCCCGGGATACTCTTTTTGGGTATTATTGAAACCGAAAAGCAGTCGATGCTTTTCTTCCCCTGTGATCAACTCCATATCCTTTATTTTCTCCCGGGGTTCTTTGATAACGTTTCCCAGGACGGTCCTGAAATAGCTGCCAAAGGCGGCGACGGTTTCTTTTTTGAAAAGGTTGGTCCGGTATTGAAAATCGAACCGCAAGCAGCCGTCGATTTCAAATCCTTCCAGGTTCAGGTCGTTCCTGGCGGTTTTTCGTTGGGATTTCAGGGAAACGAACTGCAATTCATCGCTGCCCCGGTCCGGGCCGGCTTCCAGGTTCTGCAGTGTAAAACCGACATCCGTCAGGGGGTGCCGGTAGATATCCCGGGTGCCGGGCAACTTCTCCACCAGGGTTTCAAATTGATAGTCCCGGTTCTCAAAAGCCTTTAACGTGGAATTCCTGACTTCCTTGAGAAACTCGAGGAAGGATTTCTCCCCGTCCGGGTAATTCCTCATGGCCAGCATATTGACAAATACACCGATAACCTTCTCCGTATCCGCGTGGTTCCGGCCGGAAATAATAGTGATCACGATTATATCTTCCTGCCCGGTTATTTTTGCCAGAAATACATCGTAAGCAGCCAGCAAGAGCATGTATAACGACACATCGTTTTGCAGCGCCATCTCCTTTAAGGCACAGGTCTCATCCCTGTCAAGGGTAAAACCGTAGTTATCTCCCTCATAGCTCATGACAGCGGGGCGGGGGTAATCGGTGGGCAGGTTCAACTCCGGTAACTCATTGGTAAGTGCATCGGAATAGAGATTCAGCCAGTAATCTTCTCCTGTTTTTATCTTCCCGCTTGCAAATAAACGGTTCTGCCAGGCGGCAAAATCTTTATACTGGATGTTCAACCGCCCCGGTTCGCCGCCTTCATACAGGCGTTTGAAATCTTCCGCCAGGACCGCCGTAGAGGCTCCGTCAAACACGATATGATGCGCATCGAAGTAAAGATAATGTTCCTCTGGCGACAGCGAGACAATGCCCACACGAAACAACGGCGCCTGCGACAAATCAAAAGGACGGATGAAATCAGTTGGCAGTTGGCAGGGGGTGGCACCCCCTGCCGATAAAGGGGCAGTTGGCAAATTTTGACCCTGCACAGTATCCTCTGTCTTCGTACCATGTCTTCTGTTTTCTGTCCTCTGTTTTCCCTCCTCAACCTTAACCTTAACCTCAACCTTAAATTCTACCGCATCGTGAACCCGCTGAACCGGTTGATCGTTAAGCAAATGAAAGGAGGTTCGCAGCGTTTCATGACACCGGATCAGGCTCTTGAAAATCCCCTCATATCGCTGGATATCAAGAACACCCTTTATTCTCAAGCCGATGGGCATATTAAAAGCGGTACCCACATCCTCGAATCGACTCAGGAAGAAGAGGCGTTTCTGGGCCGATGATAACGGATAATAATCCCTTTTCTCCACGGGCTGGATATCTTCGTAGATGTTTGTTCTGGCGGCGCAAACAAAGGCTGCCAATTCTTTTATCGTGGGCCGCTTAAATATTTCCGCCAGGGGAATTTTTACTGCCAGGGCTTTATGGACCCGGGAAACCAGCAGCACCGCTTTTAACGAATTGCCCCCCAGGACAAAGAAATTTTCATTGATACCGATTTTATCCACATTTAACAATTCTTTCCATACCTTCGCCAGTATGGATTCGGTTTCATTCCCCGGGGGTTCATATTCGATCTCCGGTAATAGGTGAGAGATATCCATTTTTGCCAGGGTGATGCGGTCCACCTTGCCGCTGGGAGTCAGGGGAAATGCCGGGGTGTGGAAAAAGACCGCGGGGATCATGTAATCGGGCAGCGAGTCTTTCAAAAGGGTAACCAGGCGGTTTTCATCGATGGTTATGTCATTGGTCCCGGTGTAAAAAGCTGCCAGGTAATTTTCGTGGTTATCACTGGTTTTGCAAACGACTATACTTTTCTTGATGCCCGGGACCTGGTCCAGTTTACTTTCGATTTCTTCTACTTCCACACGGTAACCGCTGATTTTCACCTGAAAATCCTTTCGGCCAGCATACTCCAGTGCACCGTCGGCCAGGCGCCTGCCTAAGTCGCCGGTGCGGTAAATCCTGCCTTGCCCGGTTAAGGGGTTGGGCATGAATACGTTCCGGGTTTGTTCCGGGTTTTTCCAGTATCCCGCGGCCAGGTAATCGCTTTCGAATACGATCTCCCCTACCCCGAAAGCCCCCACCTCCCTATCATGACCGTCCAATAGAAAGACCCGGGTCTCATCCACGGCAAAGCCCACGGGCACGGCTTCCCGGGTGATTTCGCTGTTCTTATCCATAAAATACTGGAGCGTAACCGTGGATTCGGTGGGGCCCAGGCCATTGATAAACAGGCAGTGGTGGGAGAAATATTTTTTATAGGCTTCCACATCTTTTTTGAATACCGGTTCTCCCCCCAGTACGATAAACCGGAGGCAGGGGAACAGGTCCGATTCGCCGACCAGGCCGGTAAAATACCGGTAAACCGTGGGAATGGAGTGGTAAATAGTGATACCTTCCTCCCGGAGCCATTCGGGCATGCGCTGCAGGTTGTTCTCTTCTTTGATATCGTAAGGATAGAGCGCGGCACCGTTTAACAGGCCACCGTAAATGTCCATTTTGGCCGCATCGAAACTGTAAGAGGATAACAACGTCAGTTTATCGTCTTTATGGATATGCAGGGCATTGGTATATACCCTGGCAAAATGCAGGACATTGCGCTGATTTTGCATCACTCCCTTGGGCCTCCCCGTAGAACCGGACGTATAGAGGATGTAGGCCATATCTCCGGGCGATATGGCAACCTCCGGGTTTTCCGTTGAAACGGTATCGGCGATGCTGTCGATATCGATTACCTTTATATGATTGTTTACCTTATTTTTTAACGTAATTCCCAGGTCCTTATTGGCCTGGTCGGTAACGATAATACCAGCCCCGGAATCTTCCAGAATATAAACTAGCCGCTCCACAGGGTAAGCGGCATCCAGCGGTATGTAAAACTTCCCCGACTTCAAGACACCCATGATACCTGTGATCATGCCGGCACCATGTCCGAATAACAGGGCCGCGGACCGGGTCTCTAACCGGTCATTACCGTCACAGGCTGCCAGGACAGCATGGGCCGTCCGGTTGGCAAAAGCGTTAAGGGCATGATAGGTCAGGGTCCGGGTTTGGGTCTTTACCGCGAGCCTTTCGGGGTACTTTTTAACCTGTTCTTCAAAACGACGGGCAATGGACTGGTGGATATCTCCTTTTTTAAATTCTGCGTAATCGTTGCCAGGTTGAGGGGTATTGCCCTTTATTACCGCTGGTTCGAAGCCCAGGGATTTTAGATTTTTTATTTTTTTATTCCGTTTCATCTTCAGACAACTCACTGGACAGGTTGAGAAAAACCCGGCTGATGGATTCGATGGTTTCTGGTTTAAACAGCGATTTCCGGTAGTTCCAGAGCAGTTCGAAGGTGTCCCGGCGTTCTGTCACAAAGAGGGACAGGTCAAACTTGACGCCCTGTGCTTTTTCCATGTGAACCGGGAGGGGTTCGGGTTCTTCCGTATCGGCGGCTGCGGGGATATCTTGCAGGTTAAGCATGTTGTAAGATACCGGAATATCCGGGAACCCCATCTTCAGCTCATCCAGCACCGGCTCCAAGGGGTAATCCTGGTGCTGAAGAGTTTCCAGCACATCGTTATGGACCCGGTGAAGCAAATCGATAAAATCTTCTTCCGGGTTCACATGGGTTTTCACCAATATGGAGTTGGTAAAATAGCCCACTACCTCCCGCAGTGCCGGGTGGCTGCGGCCAGCGCCGATAAGCGAGCAAACCGTATCCTCCCGGCCTGAAATATGGGCCACCAGGATGTTATAAATGGTAAATATCACCATCGAGAGGGTGGTACGCTCGGTTTCGGCCATTCGCTTCAACCTCTCTTTTACTTCCCGGGTTATATAACACCTGAAGGCAGCACCGCTGGTGTCACGCCTGTTAACACCGGCAGTAAAATCCACGGGCAATTGGAGCACCGGCACACCACCTTTAAGCTTTTCCAGCCAGAAACGGTGGGAAGCATCTCTCAATGGAGGCTGACTTATCCGGCGGTTATGCCATTCTGAAAAATCTTTATACTGCAGCGCAGGGGCGGGGAAAAGTTGAGAAAAGTCGCTCCCTTCCCGGTATCCTTTCACCAGGCGGGTAAATTCCCTTTCCAGTATTCCCATGGACCAGCCGTCGGAAATGATATGGTGCATATTGAAAACCAGGTCATATTTCTCGTTGTCCCATCGGACCATCACAGCCCGGAACAGCGGTGCCCGGGTAAAATCGAAGGATATTTCCGCTGCCTCTCTAAAAATGCGTTCCCTTTCCGGTTCTTTTTCTTCCGGGGCCATAGCGGAAATATCGACAACTTCAAGCGGAGGTTCCACGGTATCATCTATAAACTGAAATGGAGTGCCGTTTACTTCCTTAAAAGCGGTTCGTAAACTCTCGTGCCGTTCCATCAGTTTATACAGCGCCTTGTTTACATCGGCGACATGAACCGTACGGTCGAGTACGAGCCGCATCGGCATGTTATAGGATAGATTTTTTTCATCCAACTGCCGGATAATCCAGAGCCGTTTCTGGTGGAAGGAGAGTTCATAGAAATCCCTGGCTTCCGCAGGTTCGATGGGAATGTAAGCCGTTTGCTCAGCACTTCCGATATATTCTGCCAGGCCCCTGATGCTAGGTTTTTTGAACAGTTCCGGCATAGGGATGCGTACCTGGAAGGTTTCGTGTATCTTAGATAACAGCAGGGTGGCTTTGAGCGAATGACCGCCCAGTTCAAAGAAACTGGTATCGATTCCCACTGACAGCGAATCCACCGGCAGTATGTCGGCCCATATCTCCACCAATTTTTCTTCCATGGGGTTTCGCGGGGGCACATAGTGGTCACCGACGCTTATTTCCAGTGCCGGCAATGCCTGCCGGTTAATCTTCCCGCTGGTGGTAAGGGGGATCGCTTCCAGCAGAACAAACAGGAAGGGAATCATATAACCGGGTAACTGTCGCGATAAATGTTCTTTAAGTTCCCTAGAATAAGATGAGGCCGTTTCAAACACCTCCGGTGTGTTGGGAACGATATAAGCACAGAGATATCCGTCGTTGTTATTATCTTCCCGGGCAATCACCACGGCCTCTTTTATTGCTTCATGGTTTGCCAGGTGCTGCTCGATCTCACCGGGTTCGATGCGGAATCCCCTGATTTTGACCTGGTGGTCTACCCGCCCCAGGAACTGGATTTCCCCGTCCGGCAGCCAGCGTGCCAGGTCACCGGTTTTGTAAAGCCTTCGGGGACCAGGGGAGCTTTTTTGTAAAATCGTCCCCCTGGACCCCCCAAAAAACTTTTGATAATCTTCCTTTTTTTTCTCATCCCGGTAATCCTGAAAATCCCATAAATCATGGTCAAACTTCTCAGCGGTCAACTCCGGGTTGTTTATGTACCCCCCGGCAGCGCCTTCGCCGCCGATGCACAATTCGCCAGCCACTCCCTGCGGAACCAGGTTATAGTCCCTATCGACAATGTATATTTCGGTATTGAGGATGGGGTTGCCAATGGTAAGAGATTCACTGTCACTGCTCAGGACGCTGAGGGTGGACCACACCGTGGTTTCGGTGGGACCGTAGGCATTGTAAATTTTAAATCTGCCCTTGAACTTCTTTCTCACGGTTTCATACAAATCCTGGGGAAAGGCTTCGCCGCCTACGATTAATTCCGATATTCCATTAAGATACCGAGTGGTTTCCGGGTCTTGCAGCAGTAATTTCAACCGTGACGGCGTCATTTGCAGCATATCCACACCGTGAGTTTTAATCAACCGGTTCAAGAGCAGCGTATCTGTTTGCTGGGTCTCATCCGCTGCCACCACGGTTAAGCCCCGAACCAGCGGCACCAGGATTTCCAGTACGGAGATATCGAAGGAAATGGTAGTCAATGCCAGGATGGTTTTCCCCGGAGAAAAATCGATTTTTTCAGCCATAGCCGTGATGAAATTGGACACGTTCCGGTGTTTCACGGCCACGCCTTTGGGTCTGCCCGTGGAACCGGAGGTATAGATGACGTAAGCCAGGTTAGCAGAGCTAACCTGGCAGGTTAAGGTTGAGGTTGAGGTTGAGGGAGACGATTTTTTAGAGATATCGATTATCTCTATTGCTTTCTCCTTAACCTTAACCTCAACCTTAACCTGAGCTGCTGGCGCAGCCAGCAATAATCTTGCTCCGCTGTCCTTTAACATGTAATCGATGCGTTCTTGCGGAAAACCGGCGTCAATGGGTAAATAGGCAGCGCCTGCTTTCAATATACCCAGCATACCGATGATCATCTCGTTGGAGCGCGATGCCATCAACCCTACAATGTCGCCGGAGGCGACGCCTTTTTGCCCCAGAACTGCTGCCAACTCATCGGATTTTCTATTTAATTCCCTGTAGGTCAGGTGATGTGCTGCCGGCCCAGGGGTGCGCGTGTTGCAGACGGCGGCCGTGCTGTCACCGCATCTCTCTGCCTGTTCTGCAAACAATTCATGAACGGTTCTGTCACCGGGAAAATCACCGGCGGTATCGTTAAACCGGTGCAGCAATTGCTCCTTCTCTTCCGGGGATAATATGTCTATCTTGCCGATTGCAGCCTGCGGATTCTTTGCCGCAGTTGCCAACAGGGTTACAAAATGGCGGCTGAACCGTTCCACCGTCTCCTGCCGGAAGAGGCGGGTGCAGTATTCTATAGTGAATAAAAGTCCCTGAGGTGTTTCCAGTGCATTTAATGAAATATCGAATTTCGATGTGGGCACATCAAAGGGATAAGGTTCTATTTCAAGTCCTTCAAGCCGAATGGGTGTCATATCTATATTTTGCATAATAAAAAAGGTTTCAAACAACGGGTTTCGCTGCAGGTCCCTTCGCAGGTCCAGCTTTCCCACCAGCTCTTCAAACGGGTAATCCTGGTTTTCATAAGCCTCGAAGGCATTTTCCATTACTTCGGCCAGGAATTGTTCAAACGTTTTAGTGCAGTCAGGCCGGTTTCTCATTGCCAGCGTATTGATGAAAACTCCCGGTATCCTCTGCAAATCCGCGTGGGGACGTCCGGCAATAGGCGACCCCACCACGATATCTTCCTGGCCGGTGTACCGGTACAGCAAGGCGGTATAAGCCGTCAGCAGCACCATGTACAGGGTGGCACTGCGCTCCCGGGCCATGAATTCCAACTGGCGGATCAGTTGAGATTCCAGGGTAAAATTCCAGTGCGAGCCTTCGAAACTCTGCAGCGCCGGCCGGGGAAAATCGGTACTGAGATTCAACACCGGCGCCTCCTCTTTGAATACCTCCAGCCAATAGCGCTCCTGCTTTTCCAGGTGTTCCGACTGCAGCATCTCCTGCTGCCACAAGGCATAGTCTTTGTATTGGATGGGCAGTGGAGACATCGGTTCGTTATGGTAAAATTCCATCATTTCATCGATAAAAATCCCGGTAGTAACACCGTCGGAGATGATATGATGGATATCGAATATCAGGATGTGTTCTTCTTCCGATATCTTCAGCAGCCCCACCTGCAGTAAGGGAGGTCGAGATAAATCAAAGGGGCGGATGAAGTTCTCTAGCCCACCCTGCCCTTCTACCTCATAATACTCGATCCCGAATTCCACATCGTTATGAACCCGCTGCACCGGCTGCCCGGCGATGGTCTCAAAACCGGTGCGTAAAGCTTCATGACGGACGATCAACCGTTTAAACGACTCTTCCAGCCGTTTTATCTCCAGCCGACCTTTTATGTGAAGCGGCTTGGGCTGGTTGTAACTGATGTCGTCCGGGCCGGCAAACTCCCGGAGTAAATACATACGCATCTGGGCGGAAGACAAAGGATAATACTCCCGCTCCTCCACGGGCTCGATACCTTGATAAATACCGGTGCCAGAAGCTTCGATAAGGGAAACCAATTCTGCTGCCGTGGGATTCTCAAAAATAGCAGCCAGTTGAAGATTGACGCCAAACTCCTTGTATATCCCCGCCGTGAGACTCATGGCATTGAGAGAATTGCCCCCCATGTCCAGGAAACCGTCATTTATGCCGATTTTCTCTAGGCCCAGGATTTCGCTCCATATCTTCACCACCCGCTTCTCCATCTCGCTCCCCGGGGCTGTAAACTCCTCCCGCTCAACTGCATCCGGCTCCGGCAAAGCTCTGTAATTGATCTTTCCATTGACACTCAAGGGAAAGGTTTCCATTTTAATATAAAAAGAAGGTATCATGTAATCAGGCAGTTCCCGGTTGAGGTAGGTTTTCAATTCCGGTACGGGAATCTCTCCCCTGTAATAAGCACAGAGAATATAATTGCCGCTGCCGGTGGAACGGTATAATACCACCGCCTCGACAATGCCGGGGTATTCTCTCAACCTCTTTTCGATCTCATCCAATTCTACCCGGAATCCCCTGATCTTCACCTGCCGGTCTTCCCGACCTACAAACTCTATAAGACCGTCCCTGTTCCACTTTCCCAGGTCGCCGGTTTTGTAGATGATATCCCCGGGGCTGCCACTGAAAGGATTTTTTATGAATTTTTGCGCGGTTAATGCCGGGTCATTGTAATAACCATAACTTCTGAAAGGGGTACGGATATATATCTCCCCTACTTCACCGGGACCGCAGATTTTTAATTCTTTGTTCAGGATAATGACCCTGGCACCGGAAATAGGGCTGCCTATGGGAATCGTCTCCCGTTGGACATCCGAAGGCTTGATCAAATAAAAAAGCTTGGCCAGGGTGGTTTCCGTAGGGCCATACACGTTGACCAACTGTACCCGGTTTCCCAATACCCGGTACCAATGCTCCAGGTCCCGCGGCACAATCTTCTCCCCGGGCTAAAACCATCGGAAGCGAAAACCTTAAAAAGCCCCGGGGTACAGTGGACCAGGTTCACCCTGGATTCCTCCAGCCACCGGACCATTTTCCGGCTGTCCAGTATGGTCTCCCTGCTGTCCGGCACACAAATGGTACCCCCCACACACAAAGGCACGAAGATGTCACGCAAAAAAGGATCATGACACTGGGAAGTCAACTGGCTCACCCGTTTCGTTTCATCGATGTTAAATGCCTTGACCTCCCAGGCAATAAAGTGTGTCAGGCTTTCGTTTTTGCCCACCACTGCCTTGGGTTGGCCCGTGGTACCGGAGGTGAAATAGATGTTTATTTTGTCTTCCGGTTTGTAAGATGCCTCCGGCGGCCAGGGGGCTCTTTTTGAAAAAACTGCCCCCTGGACCCCCGCAAAAACTTTTGATTGGGCGCATACCGGGCAGTTGGGGTCCGGTTCGATCTTGATTTCTTCTACGTAGGTTCCGTGCCAGCCGGTATCCCAATCAAAGCCCTGGTTTCGGGATATTGCCCGGAAATGTTCGCTGAAAGGATAAGTGATCTGCCGGTACCCCTTGGTATTAAGCACGCCGGGAGAACCGTACTGGTTAAAGTGGAAATAGATATTATAGGCGGGTTTGCCAAATCCCAGGAGGATTTTTACGGCTTCATTCACCGCAAACCCGGTGGCCAGATGAAGGGCGGGTGAGGCAACGGAATTGGGTATGACTTTGTATTGACCGTCAAGGGACTTGGCTTTAGTTATATCTTCTATCTTTTTTTTATCGTAAAGACAATGAAAGCATGGGGTATGAGGGGTATGGAAAATGCAGGCATAGGAGTTGATGTGGATCATGGAGGAGATTAAATGGGGAATGCCCTTGGCCACTGCACAGTGAGATAAGGCGGATTTGACCGCCAGGCTGTCCACGTTGTCGAAAATGATCTCCGCATCCCCTACCAGATCAAAAACGTTGTCCATGGTAATTTTCTCCTGCCTGGGGATCACCTTGATATTGGGATTCAGCCGTTCCACGGTCATTTTGGCGGACAAGGCCTTGTTCATGCCGATGCGCGATTCATCGTGCAGGGACTGGCGGTTCAGATTGGATAATTCAATATTATCGTAATCGCAGATAATAATGGTACCGAAACCGCAAAGGGCCAGTTGCTGGATCAAAGGCGACCCGGAACCGCCGGCACCACCTACAAATACGGTAGTACCCTTAAGCCTCTCCTGGCCCTCGATACCCCAGCCGTCTATCAATAATTGACGGGTATACCTGGTCTTCTCAGCTTCGCTGAGCCGGTATTTATCTTCATGCCTCCGAAGATTCAACGATCTCCCCGGCAGGTAAAAGGATTCATCCACGGTGAGGATGTCCAGGCCGGGGGGCAAACCGCGGCGGATGCTTTTGAACTTCTCCAGCAGCGATTCCGCGGTAAACACATAGGAGGTTTCCGAGGACAACAACATGGCCTCGATCCGTTTATCGGGATAATTACAATCCAACGGAACAAATACGCACCCCGCCTTTACTACGCCCAGGATAATGGCGATTAACGCAATTTTATCATTCACGGCAATACCGACGAAGGTTTCTTTCTCAATGCCCATGTTTAACAGCCAGTCGGCAATGTCATTGGAATGCCGGTCCAATTCCCGGTAGGTTATATTGTTGTCCTGGCATTCGACGGCAATATTACCGGGATATTTTTCAAAGCTTTCAAACAGCCTTGCCTGGATAGTTCGCTCATTTACCATATTTTTCCCTCGTTTTTACGGGTCAGTGACCCCTTCGCGGCCCGGCGATTAAAACTCATACTCAATCTCCGCGGTGAAATCTTTGATCATCTCATTCTTCTCCGCTTCCGAAATCAATTGAATATCGGATATCTTTATACCGGGTTCTTCCACCGTTTTGTGGAGAATATCTATAAAGTTCTCGATAAAACTCTCCATAGTCTCTGGGTTGAAGAGCCTGGTGGAATAATCCAGGGTACAATGCAGTTCACCGTGGATTTCGGTGGCATTTATCTTGAGGTCGAATTTAACAGCGGTGTTTTCCATCTTATAGGGACTCAATGTCAAACCACCAAGCTTGATTTCACGCGCGATATCCAGGCTCTGGTAATTGAGCATGGTATCGAACACGGGGTGGCGGCTGTAATCCCGCTTGAGATTCAATTTCTCCACCAACTCTTCGAACTGGTAATCCTGGTTTTCATAAGCACGTAAGGCATTCTCCCTGACTTCCTGGAGCAGTTGGATAAAGGTTATATGGCTGGCAAGGTTGTTTTTCATCACCAGGTTATTTAAAAACACACCGATAATGTTTTCCAGGTCGGCATGGGAGCGTCCGGCAGCGGCTGAGCCAACGATAATGGTTTCCTGCCCGGTATGCTTGTGAAGCAGTACAACATATGCGGCTAGCAGTACCATGTACAATGTGGCATCATGTTGTTCGGCCAGCTTTTTCAATTTCTCGGTGAGTTCTGCGCCTATCTCGAAATTCAGCCACCGGCCTTCAAAGCTCATCATGCCCGGTCTGGGATAATCCAGAGGCAGATTGAGGGGCGTGATATCCCCATCCAGGTGTTCCAGCCAATAGGCTTCCTGCTGTTTCAACTCTCCGGATTCCACCCATTTTTGCTGCCAGACGGCATAGTCTTTATACTGGATTCGCAAAGGCGGCAGCACGTCACCGTTGTACAGCCGGGTAAACTCATTGATCAATATAACGACGGATACACCGTCACCGATAATATGATGGATATCCATCATCAGGAAGTACTTTATTTCTGCTGTTTTAATGATTTGAATCCTTAACAGCGGAGCCTGACCCAGATCAAAGGGCCGCACAAATTCTTTCACCAACCGGTCGATAGTGCCCGCCGGCTGGTCTTGATAATCTTTATAGGCTATTTTAAAATCCAGTTCTTCCATTGACACAATTTTTTGCACCGGTTCACCGGCCACCGTTACAAATTGGGTACGCAGCGATTCCTGCCGCTCCATCAGTTTTTTGAACGCTCCCTCAAACCGTTCCGGTTCAAGGTGACCATCCACTTTCATGACAGATGGCATATTGTAGTTTATGCTCTCCGTCTCCAGTTGATTGATGATATACATCCGTTTCTGCGATGACGAAAGAGGGTAATAGGGCAGGATTTCTGCGGGTTCAATGGTTTTATGCACTTCTTTTACCGCTGCGGCTATGTAATTGGCCAGGCCCTGGATGGTGGGGTGCTCAAACATTTCTCCAAGAGTTATCTTTACATTAAACGCTTTGTGAATGCGTGAAATCAATATGGTAGCCTTCAGGGAATGACCGCCCATTTCGAAGAAGTCGTGGTCTGCACTGATGGCCCTCTGTTCGATGGAGAGCACGTCTGACCAGATAGCTGCCAGTTGGCACTGGATTTCTCCTTCAGGTGCGATATACTCAACATCCGCCTGTACATTGGGCATTGGCAACGCACGTTTGTCGATCTTGCCGTTGGGGTTTAAGGGGATTTTATCGATCTTTATAAAGTAGGCGGGGATCATGTAGTCGGGCAGACTGAGGGAGAGGTTGTCCCTGAAATCCGCTGTATCCAATTCGCCATCGGAGACAATATAAGCACACAGGTACCTGTCGCCGGTGGCATCGGTACGGTCCAGCACCACAGCTTCTTTTACGGCATTAATCTTCAGCAGTGTTCGCTCCACTTCCCCGGGTTCGATTCGGAAACCCCTGATTTTAACCTGGTAGTCCACCCGACCAATAAATTCCAGGATACCGTCTGGCAGCCAACGGGCCAGGTCGCCGGTTTTGTATAATTTGCCTCCGGCGGCCAGGAGGGCTTTTTTGAAAAATCGCCCCCCTGGACCCCCCAAAAAACTTTTATTTTTTTTATCATGGTAATCCTGGTAATCCCATAAATCATGGTCAAACTTCTCAGCGGTTAACTCCGGTTTGTTTAAATAGCCGCGTCCCACATTGGCACCGCCGATATACAACTCACCCACTGCCCCTACAGGTTTGGGATTGCGGTTTTCGCCCAGGATGTAAATGCAGGTATTGGATATGGGGAAACCGATAGACGGCTCCTCTGCAATAGAATCGGTGGGCTGCATGGTAAAGGCGGTGACCACGTGGGTCTCTGCCGGACCATAATGGTTGTGAAGTACTACCCGGTTTTCTTGCAAATACTTGCGGAATGGCTCTGTTGCGATCAACTTTTCACCAGCGGTGATGATATGCCTGACACACCGGGGAAATGCGGCGATATACTGCGGCTCGGAAAAGATAAACCGCACAAAGGCAGGGGGTAAGAACAACACCTCGATGTTGTAATGGTCGATGTAATCAAGCAACTGCTGGACGTCACTTTTCATATTGTTGGTAATGAGATAAAGCTCTCCACCCACCAGCAGGGTGGAAAAAATCTCCTGGGCGGAAACATCGAATCCAATGGAAGCAAATTGAAGGACCCGGGTAAAATCGATCCCGGTGTTGGCATATTGAAAGTGCAGCAAGTTGGCCAGGTTCCGATGCTCCAGCATGACGCTTTTGGGTTTTCCCGTGGAACCGGAAGTAGAGATTAAGTAGAGCAAATCTTCCGGCCGGCTGGTGGTTCCAAGATTGTGAAAAGGATGCCGGGCCGCAGCGTCGGACAGCTTATCCAGGCACAGGATTTCGCGATTCTGTTCCTTGAGTCTTACCCTGTTCTTATCCTCTATAAAGGCAATACCGTTGATGGTCTTCAGCACTTCCTCCGAGGGGAGCCGGTTGTGGTTGGCCATCATTTTCTCCACCAATTGGGCCAGGGTGATTTCTCCTTCTTTTAAAACCGTTAAGGCTACTTCCGGGTCTTGCAGCACCAATTGGTAATCCGAGGTACCGTAAGGTCCACCGGCGATGATGGGGGCGGTGATACCCCACTCTCGAATTAAAGATGCGGTCTTGTGGAAGAAATCTTTGAAAAAGGAAAGAGTGCGAATACCGATCAAATGGGGTTTAAAATCGCAAACCAAAGGTTTCAATTGCTCATACCTGTCGAAATCGATCCTGCTTTTGAACATCTTCACATGGACGCGATCTTTAAAGGTTTCCCTCAGGTAAGTGGACAGGTACAACAATCCCAGGGGCTCGGTAACGATGGTCTGGAGGATCTGTCTTTTCCCGGTACTAAATAGCACGGAGAGGTCCAGGAGTAAAACCCTTAAGGCACCGGGTTTGGGCTGCGGGACCGTGTACTTGCTTTTCCTGAGGGCATTGTAATCCGGCAAAAAGGGTGAATCATCCAGCACCAGACTGGCATCCCCCAGCTCTTCCCGGGTAATGCCCACCTGGCGAAGAATATCATCAAAGGAATTGATCTCAGCCGGGAGGTAATTATCGTATTTTCCCACCAGGTCTTTTTCCGTGGCCACTTTCATCTGGATGAGTATTACGTGAAGGAGACGTTCTTTGTTGAGAAAGTATTCGTTCATAAACTTTGCTACATACTGCCGGGTAAAACTCCTGGGGAAGGGTAGGGTTTCGGGTATTTCATGAAAATCCGCGGTCATGGACCGTTCAATAGCCTCCCTGGATATACCGTGTTCCAGGGCCAACTGCATCATGTCTGTGCTGGGATGGATTTTTAACAGGAACACGTAAGGGAAATGAACCCACTTGAGGCTCTTGAGAAAATCCAGGGTCATCATGGCCTCTTCTTCGGTCTCGGTAGGGAACCCGTGCATGGTAAAGAGTTCCAGGATGACATGGGGGTGTTTGGCACAGAAGTACTCTGCGTTTTCGCGGAGTTTCTCAATGTCGAGATTTTTTTTAATCAACTTTTGCAGCCGCGGTGATGCGGTTTCCAGGGCCAATCCCAGGTTAACGGTCCCGGCTTCTACCATCAGGTCGATATAATCTTTGCTCAACCGGTCGGCCCGCAACCCGTTAGGGAAGAAGAGCTGCACCTTCAGTTTGTGTTTCAAGATGAGGCGGTAGAACCTCATACTGTTTTCCGCATCCAGGTTAAATATCTCATCCACGAAACCAAACCGGCGTACCCCCCGGTCATAGTAGTATTTGACTTCTTCGAAGATATTTTCAGCCGAGCGGGGGATATTGCGTTTTTCCATGGTACGGTGGCAGAAGGCGCATTGGTAGGGGCAGCCGCGGGTGGCCTGGATGGAAACGGCATGCTTGACCATCGCATGGCCGATGTAATGGCTGTATTTTTCAAAATCGATCAGGCTGCGGTCCGGGTGGGGGATGTTGTCAAACACTGCCGGCGACCTCGCCGGTGTCATATAGGACGCAATACGGGCGTGCTTGATCCCCTGCAAAGCTGTAAAAGAATATTTGTCCAGCAGCCCGGACCGCGTCAGCAGCATGGCCGCCCCACTGTCATTGAGGATGGATATCGTACGCTCCTCCGGGTGGTCATGATCGATGGGCAAATAAGCACCCCCGGCTTTCAGTATGGCAAGAATAGCGATTATCAGTTCAATTGAAGGTTCCAGGATAATAGCTGCGACGGTATTGGGGACCACCCCTCTCAATCGCAACTCACAAGCCAGTTGATTGGCCTTTTCGTTTAATTCTCTATACGTTACGTGTCTCTTCTCTCCCTTGCCAACTGCCTTCTTATTGGCCGGGGGCGCCACCCCCTGCCAACTGCCAACTACAGCTATTTTCTCGGGCGTTCTCTCAACCTGCTCTTCAAACCATTCATGGATGGTTTTTTCTTTCGGATACAGAGTCTCTGTATCGTTAAAATCTATCAACAACTGTTTCTTTTCTTCTTCTGACAGGATATCGATGGCGGCTAATGAGGTATCTATCCGGTCCAACACCATGCGCACCAGTTGAGTGAGATGGGTGGTGATCCGCCGGATAGTGGCTTCTTTATAAAGTAAAGGATTATAATCCACTGAAGCGGCAATGGCCTGGGCGTTCCTGTTGAAAGAAAACAAAAGGCTGACCGGTATGTGCCAGATGTCCTTTTTATCCTGGATATTCTCCAACAAAAACGCCACATCAAATAAAGGAAAATCAGTGGGCGTGTATTCCATGTCCAGTTCCTTTACCAATATTTCAATGGGATAACTTTGGTTCTCCACGGCTTCTACTATTGTCTGACGTGTCTGGAGGAGCAATTCCTTAAAACTCATCCCCACGGTTATGAGGTTTCGCAGCGGCAGCACGGTATTGATGTATTCCCCTTCCTTTTCCTGTTTGTAAATGGGGGTACCGATGATGATATCGGACTGATTGTTGGGGGTGTATTTTTCCAGCAGAGCGGTCAATGCGGCTGCCAGGACGATATGCAGCTTAACGTCGGATGCGGTGCTTAACTTCATCAATCCCACGCCCTGGTCCGCGGAAAATTCAAACGCCACACTCTGCCGGGGAATTTCAAATTCCTCTTCGTTTTCGATCCGTTTAGGACGGTAATCGTATGGAAAGATGCTTTTGGTTAATTCGCCGGATAAACTTTTTGACCAGAATTCCCGCTCCCTGGGGTGCTGGTTGGCAGCCACCAGTAACTCGCCTGGAATATTTGAAATATTTTTTATTCCCATGATTTAGCCTCCTGATTTTAAAATCCAAAATCGCCATCTGCTTCCCGGAGCAGGGTGGAATCCGGTTCCAGGAAGGTATAAGATATATTAATATCGTTTAAACTTATATGTATATTGTCCAGCACGGCAGCGATAATTTCCCTGAAATAAGCAAAATACCGCCGAATGGTTTCCTCCTTGAAAAGCCGACGGCGGTACAGTACTGAAAAAAAGAGCCGGTCGGCAGCTTCCACTGCTGTAAAGGCCAGTTTAACGGGTGAGTGCCAGGGCTCATACCCATAGGGCATTGCCTTTAATTCAGCCAGTTGGGCGTCCGACAATACCCCGTCATCTCTATTCATTTTTTTTGTTTGAACCGCCAGCAGTGTGTCGTAGAGTGTCTCACTTTCCCTGGTTCCCGGTCCCATCGGTCCCGTTCCGGAAGGCTCAGGAAGTGTTTCTATGGGGTAATACCGGTTTTCATCGGCGGCTGCGACTTTCCGGTGAACCTCCTCAAGGAACCGGTCAAAGGTTTTTCCACCGGAAGGGTAGTTCCTGAGGGGCAGTATAGGGACAAAGGCACTCAATACTTGTTGAAGGATGGTGTGGTTTTCCCCGGGCCTAGCCTCGATTTCCACATAGGGATATTG
>JABAOF010004564.1_pt4 | contig 69586 bp, 57 predicted proteins | sample 7062171 | NCBI WGS metagenome assembly JABAOF01 (sample SAMN14538628, study PRJNA623070) | marine sediment metagenome | biome: marine biome [ENVO:00000428]; feature: marine pelagic biome [ENVO:01000023]; material: deep marine sediment [ENVO:00002113] | place: India: Gulf of Khambhat ...
GGAGCCTATCTGGTGCAGCATCAACTTGTTCCTGTGAAGGGTGACGTTTTTTCATTCAAAGCCCAGCAGGGCGAAGCTATCGGGCGACCTGGCACTGTCCAGGTGACAGTGGAATTAGACCGGGGCAAGCCCAAGATAGTCCGAGTTGGTGGTCAAGCCGTGGTAGCTTTTAGGGCCGAACTTGAACTGCAGATGAAAGGAAAGCCGCGCTGGAGCTGATCAGCGGAATAAACAAAGCGGAGGTGCTAAAGGATGCCAATACGCATTACTGTCAAGCGTGGAAAATGCCAGGGCAATATCCATGAGATCGGGCAGGTATTCACGGTCGGGGAGACTACACCCGCGGGAATGTGTACCGGAGCCTGGGATGCCATATTTCCATATTTCCTGACTCTGCTCTGTGGCGGTGACTTCTCCTGGGAGAAAGAGAAAGGCGTTGCGACCATTCATTGTCCTGATCCCAAAGGCATATCGCTTGAGCTCAGACGCATCGAGAGCTAGTCGCCTTTCGTAATAGCCTAATTCATTGGGCGTGGGATTTCCTGTTCCGTCGGGTCTTGCCCGCCATGGCGGGTGTAACCCGACAGCCGGGCAATCACATGTCAGGTCACACTTGAAGAAAGTCACAGGCAATACCTGACACAACTTTGAGGAGGTCAAAATGTGCGAGTTCTGTACTAAACACGGCGAGGGGAAAAAGTGGTACCTCCAAATGAAAAACTATGCGGACGAGTTACTCCACCAGGAGCTGTCTTCCGCTCAAAAGGACATCGTTGGCACCGCAACGCGTTTCGAGTGGACAAATCGCTTCTTGGAGAGTCTGGTGATGCCGGCCATCACCGGCGTGTCCAAGACGCAAGAGGAGTCACCAGATGCCCCGCCTTCGACTGAGCCGACTGAGGCTCAACCAAGCGAAGATGAGATCGTGGCCAATCGGAAGGTCGAACACTTCGGTCAGGTACTGCCCATCGAGGACGTTGAAGCGGTGATAGATATGGTGGACTCTATCACCAGAATGCCCTGTGGATGCCGGTTCTTGACGACAGGGAAGACAGACAAACGATACTGCTTTGGCTTCGGCGTCGACAAATGGGGCGTACTGGGCAAGTTTCCCGATGCCGCTTCGTCCCTGGAGGTGCTTGACAAGGACCAAGCCAAGAGGATCTTTCGCCGATACGACGAGGAAGGATTGATGCACAGCATCTGGACAGGTGTGACCCCGTATGTTGTAGGCATGTGCAACTGTGATCGTGACTGTATGGCTTACAAGCGGTACATAGAGATGCGAGGCGCTCCCTGTTTCTTCCGGGCGGAGTACATCTGCCAGATAGACTGGGATCTTTGCACCGGGTGCAAGTCCTGTATAAGTCAATGTCAGTTCGGGGCTGAGTTCTACTCGTCTGCCCTTGGCAAGGTCTATATTGATCCCACCAGGTGCTTCGGGTGTGGCGTGTGCAGGGCAGCATGCCCAAACGATGCCATTGCGCTAATTCCAAGGCAGGAGAATCCTGACGCGGCGAATGTCTGGCTGAGAGATACCTCTGAGTAAGTCTAGGGAGTCCGGTGCTCAAAGCGCCTGTGTCGTAGTTGCCCAATTCATTGGACATGAATGCAAGCTCGACGAATCGGGCAACTACATCTTCCCTTAGTGTTCTATCGGGTCTTGCCTGCCTTGGCGTGTGTGACCCCACGCCGGAGCAAGGACGGATGAGCCATGCGTATTCTGCTGATTGGTGGAACGAGGTTTTCTGGCCCGTACGTGGTCCGTCGGCTTATTGATAGGGGGCACCAGACAGCCCTATTTCACCGCAGCGAGACTGAGGCCCCGCTGCCCAAGGGAGTGAAGCACATTCTGGGCGATAGGCGGAACCTTACGGATTTTGCCGACCAGTTAAAGCGCTTTGCTCCCCAGGTGGTGCTGGATATGATTCCTGCCACCGAGCAAGACGCTCGCAGCGTAATGAGTACGTTCAAGGGCATTGCCCAACGGGTTGTGGCCATCAGCAGCCAGGACGTGTATCGCGCCTATGGCAAGCTCATTGGCCTTGAACCTGGTCCTGTAGAATCTGTTCCTCTTACTGAGGACTCACCGCTTCGGCGAAAGCTCTATCTCTATCGAGACAGGGCTAGGCCAGGTGATCGCGAATACGATTATGAGAAGATCCTGGTCGAGCAGATTTTCATGGGGGACTCCCAGTTGCCGGGCACGATTCTGCGTTTCCCCATGGTGTATGGCCCGGGGGACAGCCAGCACCGGTTCTTCCAGTACTTGAAGCGTATGGATGACAATCGTCCCGCCATCCTGCTGGAGCAGGGCATGGCCAACTGGCGTTGGACAAAGGGCTATGTGGAGAACGTCGCTGCCGCCATAGTACTAGCTGTCGTCGAGGAGCGCGCCACAGGACGCATCTATAACGTTGGTGAACAGGACGCGCTTTCTGAGGCGGAATGGGTAAGAGCAATTGGAGCAGCGGCGGGATGGAAGGGTAAAGTCGTTATCCTGTCCAGCCAGCACGTGCCGGACCATTTAGTCTCGGACATCAACACGAATCAACACCTTGTGGCCGACACGACCCGAATACGCCAGGAGCTGGGATATCGAGAACCGGTGTCTCGCGACGAAGCGCTGCGGCGGACGGTAGCCTGGGAGCGGGCGCATCCGCCGGAAGAGGTTGATCCGAAGATGTTCGACTATGCAGCCGAAGATGCTGTGCTGGCGCAACTGGAACAACATGACAGGTAACAACTCGTCGACGCCGACCGCCTAATAGGGGATTATTTTGTTGCCGGTCTTGGTTGTGTCCCTTGTTCTGTGGGGTCTTGCTCCGCGGGTGTGACCCGACAGCCGAGCAATCAGGTTTCAAGTGACACCTCGGGGAAGCCATAAGTAGAGCATTACACAACCCTCAATTGGTGTCGTTCTGAGGCGCTAGCCGAAGAATCTGAAGTTAGTGACATATCGAAGTCGTTAGGTTCTTCACTTCGTTTAAAATGACAGGAAGGACTCCCCTCTCCCCGTAGTCTAAAGACAGCTACCTGCTCCTCCTTTAACTTTTCTTCTCAAAGTCTCTTGAGATGTCCATCTAGTATAATATTGACAGAACATACAGCTTGTTATATCCTGTCAGATGTTCACCTATCAGGGTGTTTTAAAGCCTGATTGAATTGTCTCTGAAAATAAGAAAGTAGTTGCCCAATTCATACCGCTTGTAGCGGTATGCCGCCAAAGGCGGTGATTGGGCAGAAAAGCGCTCGATGAATCGAGCAACTACATTTTTTCCGTGGAAGTAAACGTGGGCGTTAGCGTAAAGAAAAACGACATAGTCGAATTGGAGATATCGGATTTGGCTTACGGCGGAACCAGCGTGGCCAAGGTGGATGGGTTCGTGGTGCTGGTATATGGTGGAATTCCGGGAGATTCGATAAGAGCACTGATCACGAAGAAAAAGTCAAATTACGCCGAGGCCAAGGTCTTACAGATCATAAAGGAATCGGACCTGAGGACAAAACCTCCTTGTTCGCATTTCGGCTTCTGCGGCGGATGCACCTGGCAGAATCTCAAATACGAAGAGCAACTGAGATTCAAAACCAAACAGGTCAGGGAGAGCCTTAGGCACATCGGAGGTTTCGATGATCCTCCTGTACAGGATGCTCTGGGCTGTGAGCACATGTTCTACTATCGAAACAAGATGGAATATGCCTTCTCTCCGCACCCGGAAAAGAAGCTCATCCTGGGACTGCATCCCCGTAAAAGATTCGACCTGGTTTTTGATTTAAACAAGTGCTTTCTGCAATCTGAGACCGCAAACAAGATTGTCGATTGTGTTCGCTCGTTTGCCCGAGAGAGAAACCTGCCCGCTTACAATCACAAGGATCAATCGGGACTCTTAAGGTTTCTGATGATAAAAGAGGGCAAGAATACGGATATGACCATGGTGAATCTAGTCACCTACAAAGGAGAGTTCCCCTGGGCGAAGCATTTCTGCGATGTGCTGTTTTCAGACTTCCCTTTAGTTAAAAGCATNNCGGAAGGATTTTTGTGAAGCGCTTTTTTCCAAGTTCCCCTGTGTCAAGAGCATCGTGAGAAACATCAACACTAAACCGGCTCAAATCGCCAGGGGAGAAACAGAGGAGATATTGGGTGGCGAAAGATTAATTACAGAAAGGCTGGGAGAGTTTACCTTCGAGATTTCCAGCAATTCCTTTTTTCAGACCAACCCAAGACAAGCAGAAAAGCTCTACGGCGTTGTGCTGAACATGGCAGAACTCCAGGGAGACGAAGAGGTATTGGACCTGTATTGCGGAAACGGCACCATATCCATATTTTTGTCCCCATCAGCCAAGAAGGTAATCGGTGTGGAGGCGGTGGAGGAGACGGTGCAAAATGCGCGAAGGAATGCAGAACTCAACGCAGTGAACAATTGCGAATTCATCCAGGGAGAGACCAAAAAAGTGCTGAAAGATCTTGAGCTGGACAATAGGACTCCCCAGTTAGTGGTGATCGACCCGCCCAGGGCTGGTCTGCACCCGCGTGGGATCAAGTCGCTGCTCAATATCAAACCGCTTAAGATCATTTACGTGTCGTGCAATCCCGCAACCTTAGCCAGGGATTTGAGAGTCTTGTGCGAAAAAGACTATAAATTGGAAAATGTTCAACCGGTGGACATGTTTCCCCACACCTATCACATCGAGAGCGTGGCCAAACTGGTGAGGGCGTAACTTTTGGCCTTCACCACCTAACAGAGTCAAACAGGGAGAAGAAAATGGAATTCAGACAGAATCCCGTACCTTTCATTTTCAAAAAAGGAGATACCTTTACCAAGCTATGTGTTCTGGAAATGGTTGATCTATGGAACACACCAACGGGAAAGGAACTGCTTTTGGACCTGCTGAAGTCCCAGAAAAAGGACGGCGGCTTTCCCAGCAAAATCGATCCGAATCTTAGCGGGGTGAAGGAGACCGAAAGAATCGCCAATCTCTTGCTAAGATGCGATATACCCAAAGATAGTTTGAGCTTGACCGGCTGCATGAGATTCCTTCTCAGAAATCAGACCGAAGATGGAGGATTTCGGGAAGACCCCAAACTCACAATTCCTCCAGAGATAGTGGAACTCTCCACCGAGAAAGGCGTGACCTGGCTAACCGCGGACATGGTAGACCTTCTCCGACAAATGGGACAGGAAAACACCAAGCCCTGTCAGAAAGCCATAAACTGGCTTAGAAGGATGGAGATCTCGGAAGGAGGGTGGGGACTGTTTGAGGAGGATGAGGAGATCGATCCGGATTCAAGTGCCCAGATTACCTTTCTTATGAAAGACCTTTTGGGCAAGGAAGATACCTTGTATAAGCGGGGGCTCGCCTTGTTTGAAAGGCACCTCGATCAGAGGGCACAGGAGGCCAAAGCTGGGTTCTGGGAGCGAAAAGGAGAAGAGGAGGAAAACGAAGTCTACCATTTGACCCATCTTTTGGGCCAATCCATGTTTTCCGGAAAAAGGGTCGCAGATGCAGGATATAACGTCAAGGATAAAAGAGTGAAAAAGATCCTCCAGGCGATCATCGGCATACAAAGGGAAGACGGCGGCTTCAGACCCTTCTGGTCACAGGAGAGCAACCCCTTGTACACCGGTCTGGTTTTGAAGATCTTCCTATGGGCAAGGGCAACGGGAAAGAAGAAGATCAAATCCATGATTGAAGGGGCCGTTTTCCGTAGCCCCTAAATAAGGCTTCCTCTTCTTCCAGGCGAGCCGCCCTCAGGCATTGAGTCCGACGCGAAGGGTAAGAGCTTGCCTGCGCACGATCTGTTCGAAGTTCGCAGCATTAGTAAAGGCAAAGCTTTACAGTACCGGGAATCTTCGGAAACAAAAAGCTTGCTTTGAGGTTCTCGCCTTATATATTGTCTGATAACTTCAGACACCCTGTGTCATCGGATGAAAAAAGCTCTTGAGGGTTTTTGGCTTTGGATCCCACGTAAATGAAAAAAGAAACCAGAGGATATTTATTCGTAATCTTGGGGGCAAGTTTTCTGGGTACCATCGGGATTCTGGCTCGCTTGATCTATGTGCACGAACCCGACCCTCTGACCGTAGTCACCTTCAGAGCCTTGATAGCCTTCTTGCTGCTGTTCCTGACGGCAGTTTTTGTAAACCCGAGCTGGCTCAGGATCAGAAAAAAAGATTTTGTGTTTTTCGCCGTCTATGGGCTTCTAAGTGTTACCTTGTGCTTCCTGTTGTTTTTCTATGCCATAAAGTACACCACCGTGGCCACGGCCACCATACTGCTATATACCTACCCGGCTTTCGTGGTAGTTCTTTCCCGGTTCTTTTTGGGAGAGGAATTTACCAAGCTTAAGATTCTGGCTTTGCTTGTCACCTTTCTGGGCTGCGTTCTGGTTATTCAGGTTTACAATCCGGCCCAGTTCAAGCTCAATCTGAAAGGCATTCTCTACGGATTGGGGGCAGGCCTGGGGGCCGGGCTCTACAGTATATTTGGTAAGAAAGGCGTGGCCAGATATAGCTCCTTTACGGTGGTCACTTACGCTTTGGGTTTCGGAAGTTTCTTCCTGTTACTCGGCCGCCGCGCGCGAAATCTGGTATCAGTAGATTATCCTGCGGTGACCTGGCTGTGGATTTTTGCGCTGGCTGTATTCTCCACCCTCGCAGGATATTCTCTGTACACCAAGGGATTGCGCTACCTGGAGGCCGGCCGGGCAGGAATCGTTGCCACGTGGGAGGTGGTGGTGGCATCAGTTTTGGCATTCATTATCTTTGGCGAGACTTTAAGCACTTTTCAGATAGCGGGCGCTTGCCTCATCTTCGCCGGTATCGCAATCGTAAGAATTCATCCTTCAAGAAAACCAGCCGAGGCGCTGAGTACCAGAAGGGGCTAATGGTTGCAGGAGTCTTGAGAAAGCCGACCCCTATACTCGCGGCTTGCTTTTCCCATAACGCTCCCCTATCCTGGCACCTGGGTAGTAGCACATCAATATCTCTTTGTGGGAATATCCTTTGCGCGCCATGCCGATAGCGCCGGTCTGGCACATTCCCACTCCATGACCCTTGCCTCGGCCACGGGCGATAACTCGTTGCATGGAGCCGTCACTTTTCCTTTCCATTTCGAGATCAAACCAGGTGCTGGGTAAAATCGAATTGGGGTCGCTTCCCCTTTTCAAGGCCCATCGGATCTTGTCTCCCCGGATTGAATAAGTTCCCCAATCGGTAACAACGTCCAACACTTCCACCCTCCCCGAGACGGACCTCTTTCTTATACGCAGGTTGACCAAGTTCACAGACTCACCTTTGGACACAGATGGCGTCAGGAACTTCTTAAGATTCCTCTCCAAGGCTTCTTGCGTCCAGCTCTCTACCCAGGTGTAGCTTTCTGACCAAGAACAGAAATCCCCGTCATCAACGGGAATTAAGTAATCTTGTTTTGGTTTGTCCCATACGCTTTCTACGCATTCGGTTTTGCCCCCGCTGTTGGCATGGTAGTAGGCGCAGATGAGCTCTCCGTTATAAGTTAACACCTCTCCCCTGGTGAGCTCGACAGCCAGATTCGCCAAAGGATCCTCCGCTTCAACGCCCCCATAGGCTTGGTCGACAACCGAGGCATCCAGATCAAATCCCTTATCTAGGTACTGTCCAGACCGGGAGAGGGCGTAAGTTCGAGCGGCGACCGCTTGAGCTTTGAGTGCCTCCAGTTCCTGCAGGCTCAATTTTCCCATCTCCGCCGCAACCACGCCTTTGACGTAGTCTTCCACGTGCACTACATTGACAGCCAAAAGCCGTTTGTGGCCCTTGCTCCGGGCTATCTCCAGCGCACCCCGGTAGGGCCGTCCGTTCAGGTAGAGGTAAGAACCATCTTCGGCGCAAGAAAACGACACCTTGTCCAGGTCGGTCTCCATCTCCCCTTGAGTTTTCTGGCTTAACGTCAAGCCATCATCAGAAAGTCTGACCAGCATCTCAGCAGATGCACGGCAGATGGACCGCTCGGCCTTCGGAGGTGAACATCCTGTGACAAATGATCCGTTGGAGCTTACGCTAATGGTATCTTTCGTCTCAAGGAGCTTGACTGTCACCGCCGGCTGCTTGATCTTCGAATAGAAAACCCGTTCTCGAAAATCCGGCGTCTCGCCGCAACGCAGCGCACACAAGACAATACCCGCCAGAGCCAGCACAAGAAGTCCCATTCTATAAATAATCAACCAGTTGATGCTACCTACAGGCACTCGGTCCATTGGTCTCATTTGTTGACCCTCCGAGCCCGGCTTCTCTTTCGCCAAATCGCGTCTCATCTTTTGTCCAGTTTTCTCCTCAAAAGCTGGGGGCTTTACTCATCACGTTGGTTTGATCACGGCACCAGAAGCAGCTGTTCTTTCGGGACGGTCAAAGCTGCGACACCCGGCTAAACATTTTCTGTCTTCTTAGGTTTATAAGACGCATCGGGCTCCTATACACATTCAGTATCGACCTGACCGTCGATGCATTTAATTGCAAGCAATCACCTCTTGGGTAAGCAAGAACCTGTTGCTCGGTGAAGTCTTTAGTCTTCTTGTGGCTCTGCGGAGAAATTCAATATATACGTCAAACCAGACCAGCCACTAACTTTACCAGCAGGAAAGAGCTCAGAAAGAGAAACAGGACTAAGCTGGGGTTTGCGTTTTTTTTGAAGCTTAAGAATGACAGAAGAATAAACAGCACGAGCAGAATCACCTTTTCCACTTGAAATGACTTTACCGCCACCTGATTGAATTTGAGGACCAACAGAATACCCAGAAAGCATGTTCCCATCCGACCGCTCCATTTGGTCATACTCTGCAGATGTCCCTTGTTGAGCTCTGAAGATATCCCCAAACCCAGCTCGTACCCTTTCGCTATACCGCGCGCCCGCAGGTAGATTTGATAAAGATTGAAGATCAACCACACGCACAGAGTGCCGAGACCGCCGAACCGATCCGTCAAAATTATTCCCAGGATTAGCAGCGCCGGCCTGAAGTTCTGCCAGATCAGGTTATCGCCCAAGGCTCCGAGAGGACCCCGCAACAAATCCTTGAACCTGGAAATCTGCTCCCCATGCGTTTTGCTCTCCTCCAATTTAGCCACAGCTCCCAGCGCATAGCCGGCAAGATACGGATTCGCATTGAAGCTCATCAGGTGTCGTTTCAAAAACTCCCCTTTTTCCGCCACCGACGAACAAATCTTCCTTGCTAGAGGGGTTAATATCCAGACAAAGCCCAAAGCGAGCATTCTATCGTAGGTCCATCCGGTCTGGACGAAGAAGCTTCTCACATACAAACGGAAAAGATCAAACTTTGAGATCTTTCGCATGGTTCGAGCATGAAAGATTTTTAAATCAAGATTAGAATAATTCCCAGACAACCTCCCCAGATGCCCCACCAGAGATTCCTCCTTTTTCCGAAAAGATAAATCATGGTGCCAATTCCCAGTCCCCAGATGGGGACTTCCATGTTCATCAGATGCCACTCTGGGACGAAGCTGAAAAGTTTGACCAAAGGTTTGAGTAAAATCAGAACGCAAAGCAATCCTGAACCGGTGATCACGAATCCTCGTACAAACGATCCGCCAAGCCCCAGAAAGAAAAGGTAGCGGAACCTTTTTATTTTGATTTCTTGGGCATAGAGGTCAGCCTTTGGCACAAGTCGGGAGTTGAGCTGTCTCTGCTTGATCAAGCTCCACCCCGCAAACAGACTGAATGGTATGACGAAAATCAGGATAATAGGGAGAATAAGATTGAATCTGTCTGGAAACAGGCTGTTCAGGATGATAAACCCGGATGAGCCTGCTACCGTCCCCACCGCTGCATCAGGAAAAGCCGCAGTTCCCATAGGCATGACCCATAGGTACGCCAGTTGAAACAGCACGCCGGTGGCAAGGCCGTTGGGAAGATCGTTCAGCAATAGACCGACTGTGGAACCAACGAAAAGAGGCTGGGACAGCATGGACTGGAACGCCTCCGTTTTGTCAAGGGCAACCAGTCCGCCTAACGTGCATATCAGGAGAAGTTCATCAAACATCGGTCAATCAAGGAAAACGATTCCTCGCAGATTGTCAATAAAAAACCCCGCCCTCCATGGCGGGGTTTTTTAACTTGAACTCCGTGCTCAGGTGCTTACTTTTTCCTTTTCCTGGTAGTTTTCTTCTTGGTGGTCCTCTTCTTCGCAGTCTTTTTCTTGGCGGCTTTCCTCTTTGCTGGCACTCTTTTCACCTCCTTCCAGGCTTTTGGGGTTGACTTATTTTGAGGTGTGCCCGTACTTCTACCTCGTCACATTCTTTATTTCCAGAGTCTGCTTGCCAAAATCAAGGATCATCCCCAGGGGCAGTTTGGTCGCCTTTAAGAAGCTTCGCATCTTAGATTCATCTGCGTCGCTTATTGGTTCGTCGGCTTTGACCATGGCGATGATCTTTCCACTCACCACAAATTCCAAGGTATACTCACCGGCCACACTTCCCTTGTATGATAACTTGATATTTTTCTTTCTTTCGTAGTCGATTTTTCTCAAGTCGAGTTCAACCGCCAATGCTTGGCTGTATGCGGATTCCTGAAAGCCCAATCCCATGTTCTTGTGAACTTCAAGCGCCGCCTCCAGAATCTGATCTTGCAACTCCTTTAAGGTCATCTTAGTTTATCGCCTCATCGGATAAACAACGGCATGTCATAACTCTGTTACACCCGCCATCGTTACCTGCCAAACACAAGCTGCAGCAAAGTGTATGCCAATTCCTCTGCCTTTACCCTACCCCTTTTGAATCCCTTTGTATTCAAGATCTTCTCACAGAATGCCCAAACAGGCGGCAGAATCGAATCCAAACTCTGTAACAAAACCGTTACAGAAATTAACTCTTTTACTGGTCGCATGTTGTAACAATGGTCTCAAAGGCGTGCGTAACGATCGCGTTACAGCTGTGCCAGTTTGTTACACTTTTCCACCGAAATCAGCTTTCTGAGAGGATCAGGAAAAGGAGAATGGAGTTACATGACCGGGGATCGAAGTGAGGCCGGTTCTGAATCGTGTGTAGCCTCGGGCGAGTCCAACCAGTAAGCCGATCCGGGAAATTGTGGTAACAGCTGCAGCTTGAAAGTTTGTGTTTCAGGCGAGGCTTGATCGAGCCATGCCATTCTTCCGGCAAGTTGTCTTGGCAGGCCAACAGGTGGAAGGAATGAGAGAATCGAATTCCTAGATTTGAAGCAAAATCTGCATACAGAGTCCGCTTATCAGCGGTACGGAAAAATTATCATTAATAGGGAGCGTTACTCCCTCTACTCCGCTGGCCACCACTGCTCCTACGACTCCAATCCATAGAGGAAGATGGGGCACCAACACAGCCACCAGCAGACACACAAGAAGGCAGGACAAGCTCCCCTCCAAGGATTTTCGGCTGTTCCCGGAAGCATTACTCCTGACCAAATTACAACCGAATCTGATTTTCCCGAATTTTCTCCCCACCAGAGCAGCTGCGATATCACCCAAGATGATAAAGGAAATAGCTGCCACCGCCACACTTTTGTCGAAAAGGAGTATGCTGAGAAAAGAAGCGGAAAGGATGTAGCTGGAGCCGGCAAAATCCACCCCCTCGTGCTCGCGGAGGATCGGCCCCAGAAGGCGGTTCAGGAAGCCGTGCAGGGGAAGCTTCCTCAGTCGGACTATATCCATCACCACCGAACCAGCCACGAAGGGGCCCAGGATCATCAATGACAGCGGCCTGGGCAGGAAAAAGTAGCCAATGGGTATGCAAAGGGCGAAGAGGTGAATCGCCTTCCTTTTGAACTCGTTGTAAAGTGATATTTCCAATTTTTAGAATATTCCGGCAATCAAGATTACCGCAATTGAGACGGGAATGAAGAATCTGTGTTCACCCTTCCGGCTTGGGGAGCTCTATTTTCTTCAGAAGCCTTTTGTTTATCCATATATCCGCTTGGTTGAAAAGGTTCTCTTCCCATTCGACCAGATACTTTCTTCCCTTCTCCAGATTGATAGCTCTCTGCACCGCTGGAACGATATCTGCGAACGTGTTACCTTTCTGTTTTTTTTCTATCAACTTAATCAGATGAAAACCCCACCTGGTCTTCACTGGCCCGCTTATCTCACCCTCTTCCAGACCTAAGGCAGTCTGGTAGAACTCATCCGGCATTTCTCCTTCGGTGATGAAGCCCAGATCGTAAGCAACGTCTTTAATCTCCGGCTCACCCGGGAAGTATCTCTTTGCCATTTCCGTAAACTCTGCCCCCTGCTTTATCTGACCCAGAACTTCAGCCGCTTGAAGCGATTCGTCGAAGACAATATGATACACGTGAACCGGCACCCCCAGCGGCGGAAAATCTATCTTGTGTGCTTGGTAATACGCCCGCATTTCGTCCATGGAAGGAGGAGGGAAGTCTTTTTTTATGCGTTGCGCCTTCACCCTCAGCCTTGCCTCTTCCAGGGTGAAAGCTCTTCTTGCCACAGCATACTCTACCGAATCCGCGTAGCCTCTTTTTTCTGCTTCCTTTTTCAAAATGATGGGCAAAGCCAGATAATTGGTCAGAACGAACTTCTTTTGTTCTACGGTCAGGCTTTCGACTCCGGTTTCGAACCCGTAGCCACCCGTGGCGGCATCGTATTCTGCAAACCTGATGGTGTCCTGCCGGTCTATAGTCAAAACCCACATGCTATCGTCAAAAGAATCTTCGTCGGAGTTTATGATGTCCCAATTATAAACAAGCTCCGTCTGCTTCTTAAGCGAGTCGGACAATCTTCGTGCCGCCTCCTGGCTCTTTTCGTTTTTCAAATACTCTCTTACCCCTTCGAAAAGTGCAGAATCCAGCTCGACGTAGCTTTTTTCTTTTCTGTCCGTAAGCTTAATCAGATGGTATCCTCTGTGATCTCTTAGCGGTTTGGAGACTTCACCAATCTCTTCCAGTGAGAAAGCGGCAGAATCAAATTCCGGGGAGTGCTGGCCTCTTTTGATGAATCCCAGATTTAACACCCTGTACCTCTGACCTTCTTTCGAGTATTCTGAGCAAAGGTCAGAGAGGTCCTTCCCTGCCTTTACCCCTTTGTAAAACTTCTCGATTTTCTTCTTGGCTTTCTTGTCAGCCTTTTTCAGCTTTTTCCGGTAATCCTTCTGGGTGGAATCAACCGAAACCGGAATCAGAAGGTCCCCTACTTTCACCTCCTCCGGAATTAGGAAATCTATTTCTTTGTAGGCTTCATAGTGGTCTTTTACCTCCGCATCCGTGACCTGGATTTTATCCACGATATCCTTCTGATACATGTGAGTTAAAAGGAAATCCTGCATGTGCTTGTCTCTTTTCTTCACAAAGAGTGCGGCGGTGTCGAGATCCAGTTGAGCGGCCTTCTGATCGATTAGGATCTCTCGGATCAGCTTGTTGAGCCTCTTCTCCTTGGTCTTCTCATCCTGCGCCGGCTTCTCGGAGACTATCTTCAGTTTTTTCAAGTGATCGCAGAATCTTCCCGCGGTGACGACTTCACCGTTGACTCTGGCCAAAATCTCCTCCCGTGAGACCTCCTCCTTCGTTGGTGCGCTGATGCACAGGTCGCTACCCACAAGGAGCAGGAGAATGGAACAAGGAGCCAAAAATGAAAACCTTTTCATCTCTGCGTTCTCCTCCTATTTTCAGAAGTATTGACGACAAGTCTTCCTGTCGTCACCGATGAATCTTNNTCTCTCACCTCACCCCTCAAAGTCTGAAAAGCAGCGAAACCCGATAGGTGTTATCCAACTCATCGTGAGAAAGAAACGCCACGTCCACTCCGAATTGATTTAGCCAGAATCCCGCGCCCGCGGTGAAATCCCCCTGGTCGAATCCTAACCTGCCAGACAGTTTCCCCTTGTAGGATACCTCCGTGCCAAAATGCAAATCTGCAGAGAGCTTCCCCAGCCAAAACTGTGCAGCGGATTTTCTTCCTTCATACCGGATATCCGCATCGGAGGCAACAATCAGGCAGAAATCCTGAATCTGGTGGTTGATCGCCACTCCCAGCTTGGTGGTGGGATTGATTGTCTCGGTGGTTCCGTTACCATAGAAGAGAAGGCTGGAGGTCAAATCCATCAGATTCGCGCCCAGGGAAAGGAAAGGATAGGGTTTCACCAAAAGACCAACGTCTGCGCCTATTCCGAAAGCGGAGGTGGTGACCACGTCCCGGTAGATAAGCTTCAGACTCGCGCCCCAGAAGACTCGGGCTCGCGCCTGTTGGGAGTAGGAGAAGAAAAGCGCATAATCTGCGTGGCTTTCTTCTCGTAAAAGCACCACCCGGTTGGTGTCGCTGATTTCCAGTCCCTTCCTCTCCAGATCGGTGATCTTTATGCCACTGCCACCCAGGCGCTGGAGGCTGAAGCCCAAAGCGGACGTACTGCTCTCCTGCACCAGGGGGAGGGCAAACGCAACAAAATCCTGATTCAGGAGTGAACCGAAAGTCTCAGCATGCATCACCGAGAGTTCTTTTCTATCCAGCTGAGAGAGCCCGGAGGGATTCCACAAACAAGCGGTGACGTCATCCGCCACACCCACGAAAGCCCCTCCCATACCTAGAGCCCTAGCCCCCACCCCCAAGCTTAAGAATTCTCCGGCATACTTCGCACCCCACGCCGGAACGCACAGCAGAATCGAAAACCAAATAATCGGAAGGCCTCTTTTCAGCATAATTTGTCAAATAATATACGCAAAAACACTCATTTATCAAGCACAAATTGGCACCTGTGGGGACACCAAAAATACCCGTTCACAGATGCCCATATGCGCTTCTGCCTCAATCACGAATCTCACCGGGAGCTGGCCGGATTCGAGCGACAGCCTACTGCTCCAACCAGCGGTTGAAATTCCCCCGAGACCTACATTTCACGGTCGCCTCCAGCTTGCACGCGGACTCTTTGGTCATTTGGGGCTCGACCGTTCTCGGTCTCTCGGTGTTCCTCAGCGGTACTTGGCCCGCAAGAAGAACATCAGCAGCTCAGGCAGATGATAAGCTTGCAGATTCTTAGCGGCTGTTCGTTCTGCAACACGAGGGCTCGATCCCTGGCCGCAACCGCCGTAAACAAGGACCATTCATGCTCGCCAGGGCCTTTGCTGAAATCTTTCCTGGATCAGCCAGCTTCGGTTGCCACAGGCGGCCAAAACGTCTATTCTGCAAGTTACTACTATCCAGATGCTGGGTATAGGCCGGAGAACCAAGCTGGAGACTTCGGGCCCCCTTTCTTTGTTGGTGCTCCGCCCACGGTAGCGTCGAAGGCAAGGCCGCATCGTCGGCCGCCGAAGCGTTCTGACCAGTCTTGCCACCGCTATATTTTGGCCTCGTTTGCTGATATCCGCCAGAGTCCAGACTCTATTGATTCCCAACAACTTATCTCTACCCCGGCTGATTCGCTCCCGGCTATCCGGACTTGCCGCCACAACCAGGATCTCTCAGAGAATAAGGTAGTCCGCTTATCACCGTCAGAAACCTTTGCCTACGCCGGCAGAGCGAATATCCTCGCAAAAGCCGCGTCACCGCATTCCGAATCGTTGCCAAGTATTCCGTGAAAAAATAAATTCCTGCCCCAAAATGAACGATAATACAGAATAGGGAGAATGACCCAGATCTGTCAATGGAGAGAGGATATCGGTTTTCTTTCGTCTTGCCGGCTTTCTCTGAGTCTAGGGGTGGACGGAACTGAGGTCGACAACCTCGCTGTGCAGAAAAATAGCTTTTTTATTTGAGGAAGGAAAAGATGATGCTACCTGGGGGTCTGGCGAGTGAAGCCAGCTTCGAAGATACCAAGTACTGTGTGCAGACTGAATTCGCCCAGAGACCGAATCCGAGAATAACCACAACCATCTGGATCAATGGAGAGGTGTTAGACAAGGTGGAAAACGCGTGGGACAGATTGCCTCAAACGGAGGAGGACCGGAAGGAGATTGAGATGGTTTTGAAAAGACAGCATCAAGAGGTTTTGGAAAACATAAAGGAGAGAAGAGAAAAGCGACTCTCACCGGGACTGCAAAACAATCAGGTTACGCGTTCAGAGAAAAATTTGAGGCCAGAGGTCACGGAAAAGCTCTCCAAAAGCGATGGGGTTTTCGGATGGGTTTTCGTCTCTGAAGAAGAGAGTGATAGGGCTGACCAGAGTTCGCGGCCGCAGGAGAAGAATTCCCAAGATATGGTCTGTTCGGTGAAGAGCTTTTGCTCTCTTCTCAGTTCGGTCACCAGGCTGGGAAACTTCGTGGGCGGAATTTTGGAGGTGCCGAGAAGCTGCACGGCTTTCATGCCTCTTCAAAATCAGTTCCTGGGCATCCAACTTGATCCTAAGGTAGACTTCAAGGAACTGATCGAAAAGATAAAATCGATAGCTTAGGCAAGGATGAACATGGATATCATCTTAAGTGACATAAAATCCGTGCCAGGAGTAACCGGAACACTGGTGCTTGCGAAGGAATCTCTGAACTGCTATCATCTGCTTCCGGCAAGTTTCGATCCAGCCTCAATCAAGGAAGTGGTGACGAAGCTTCTCAATCTAGCCGAGAGAATGCCCCCACACAGTCGACTGAATTTGAGGTTTGAAAGCGGGGTTGGTCTGGTATACAATCTGGAGAAAAGCGTAGTCCTTATCTTCGGAAGGTCCGACCTGGATTTTTCCCTATTGGGATTTGTACTGAAATCTGCCCTTCAGTCCGTGGAAAGGAAACTGGAGCAGGAGCTTCCCCGACCAGAGGAGATCAAAATGAAGTCAGATTTTATGATTGACAAAGCCGACCTCAATCTGTTGATTGAGGCCATAAATCTTGTTGCCCAAGGTTACGTGAAGGACCAGGGCACTTTTTGGGTCACCAAGAATCTGCGCAAAGCCAAGGAAGACGTGATCAAAGAATTCCCTCAGATCTCCAGTTTTTATGTCGACAACGACGGAAAGGTTTCCGTCCTAAAAACTCGGAAGGAAATCCTGGATCAAAAAATCCCATTGGCCTTGGTGAAATGGATAGATCTCTTCGTGAATAAAGCTCCTCATTCTGCCCAGCGTGATCGGGTTGCAGACATAAAAGAGTTGACCGCCCGCATCAGCAAGCCCTTAGAGGGAATTGGATTCTATGACCTCTACAGCAAGCTGACCAGGAAGTAGGTATAATCAGAAGAAGTATAATGCAAGAACCCCCGCCTGAGGCGGGGGTTCTGTGGAAAGGGTTGCGATTTGAAAGGACTCTCTCGTTAACCACCAATAAAGGGTTTTTACAGTCACCTTTCGTATTTCGCTTTCGCTAACCCCGCTCTTGGCAGGGATCACGGCGTACGCTCAACGTCAGGGGGCGACCTTCATCAGTCAATTGTTAAAGGTCTTTCAAATGGACCCTTTCCAATTATATATTACAACTCAAACTGAAAAAAGCAAGCTTTTTTTGAGTCGGGGAGACTATTCTCTGGAGTTCCCGTTCGGCCACAGTTTGGGAAAAACTCTATTGGAGGGATAGTCGTATACCTTAGGATGATGCTTGAGGGATTGGGCGTAGACTTAGTGGAGGTGGGCAGGATCAAGAAGGCGCTGGACAGATGGGGCCAGCGGTTTCTGTGCCGTGTTTTCACTTCCCGGGAAAGAGACTATTGCATGAGGAAAGCGTTTCCTGCGCAATCCCTCGCGGCCCGCTTTGCCGCCAAGGAGGCGGTCTTGAAGGCAATGGGGACGGGCCTTTCGGGGGGAATAGGATGGACTGACGTCGAGGTGGTAAATGATCCGAAAGGAAAACCGGAGGTGCGGGTAGGTCCAAGAATTGCCAGGCTGATCGGGAACAGCAGGATTCTTCTCAGCATCTCCCACTCGAAGCAGTTCGCCATTGCTCAGGCGATCTTGGTCAAGAGCGAACCAGCGAGTCTTGAATAGACCCACATCGTGGCTCCGGCAGGGCTTCGGCTTCCCCCTTATCAGATCCGGGCCCAAGGCGGAAGCGACGGGATGACCGCAGGAAAAAACCAGTCTCAGCCTCGGATACAGCATTACCCGCAAAATCAATTCCTCTCCGCCAACCATTGGGCCACGAAATAATTCGCCTCCACGAATAATTGCTTGCTCAACCATCAAAATTTCATTATTTGTTGTGGGGGCGGGAATTCATCTAGCACTTCATCGAGTTTTTGCAGAAATCGGCAATGTTTTAAACTCCACAGGAGTTTTTATGTCGAATGCTACGGATGAGGTGAAGCAGAACGAGATTTTCGAGATCTTCAAAAAATCGGGAGCGCTTTTAAAAGGGCACTTCCTTTTGAGCTCCGGGCTCCATTCCGACATCTATTTTGAAAAATTTCAGGTGCTTCAGTATCCGCAATACGTTGATATTCTTTGCCGCAAATTGGCCGGGCTTTTCCAAGATGACAAGGTGGAGGTGGTGGTCGGTCCGACCACCGGCGGCGTCATTATAGCCTACGAGGTGGCCAAGAATCTGGGCACCAGATCGATCTTTGCTGAAGCGGGTGATGAAGGTCGCATCTTCAAGCGAGGGTTCAACCTCAAGAAAGGCGAGAGGACCTTGATCGTCGATGATATCTTGACCACCGGCGGCTCAATTAAGGAAGTAATTCAGCTGGTGAGAAAACACGAGGGAGATATTTTAGGTATCGGGATACTTTTGGATCGAAGCGGAGGAAAGGTGCGGTTCAATTATCCCCTGAAACCTCTGGCCGTTACCGAGGTCCAGAACTACCGACAAGAGGAATGTCCCATGTGCAAGAAAGGCGAGCCTCTGGTTAAGCCGGGAAGCAGGAGATTAAACTAACCGCATCCGGACTGATATCTTGATAGGAGAAAAAATGCTGAAGAAGTTTTGCGTTATTTTTCTGGCGGCCATCATTTCTTCTTCCTCCTGCGCAAAGAAGTCCGAAAAGACGGAGATGACCGTCCTGATCCGCATGATGGACATCCAGGATTTGTGGTTTCGGGAGAGGATGAAAGAGTTCGAGAAACAAAACGACGTGAAGATCAACGTGGTCACCTTCGATCAGGTAGAGGACGTGAGGCAGATGATTGATCTGGAGAGAAAAAGCGGAGAGCAGAAGATTGGCTTGGTCAAGACTGCCTTGGAGATGGTGTACCCGCTGGCGAAGGGAAACTACCTGATTCCCCTGGAGGAAATTGTAGAATCAGTTCAATTGAAAAGGGACTTAAACGAATATCTGCCGGAGGCCGTGAGGATCGGTACCGTAGATGGGAAGATCTATTACTTGCCTCGGAAGCTGGAAGCCTATCTGCTGTTCTTCCTGAAGTCGAAAGTGACGGATGCCGTGGAAAGATGGGAAGAAGATCGAGTCAAAATCGATGCCATGCTTAAACCGGCGAACCACTATGGACTTCCTGCGGGATATCAATTGGAAGCGGATCCTGAGCAATGGGATTACTACGATGTTCTGGTCCTCTCCTATTTTTGGGCTAACACCCCTTATCATGAGATCGCCATACCGCGCCTGGCGCATCGGGGAAAAAGATATGCCGGCACGATAAATGAACTAATCACCCGAGTCTTCCAGCTTGGAGGAGAAAAAGAGGATATTCTTGCCATGAACACCGATCCAGTGAAGGATCTTTTTCAGTGGGAATCCTTCTTCATCAAGAACAACCTCTATCACCCGGGGATGTGGGAACAGGCCTGGTCAGGAGGGGACATCTGGAGGGCTATTTCATCGGGAGAGGTCTTCATGTGCTTCCTGCACCAGATAGATCTCTTCTTCGTGCACGGCGGATCAGATCCCACCATGACCGGCTACCTCTCCGAGCCTTATGATATGGGTATCTCCATCATGCCAAAGGGAGTCTCTTTAGACTTGACTCAAAACGGGCAAACTCAGAGAGAGGGAGGACATTTCTCCAATCTCTACGGATGGTGGTGGGGAATCCCGGTCACGTCTCCCGAGCCGGAACTGTCATACAAATTGGCGAGATTCATCACCTCTCGGCAGTTCCAGATCGAAGAGTGCTCCCGATTCGGCATGTTCCCGGTCAGAAATGATGTGCTGGATGATCTGGTTCAGGCGTTCGATGAGGAATGGAAGAGGCAGATCTTTGAAGCCACCAGACTTCAGTTTGAACGCGGCACCAAAGAATTGCCCGGATTAAGCCAGTGGCCTCGGATCGGAAAGAACTACCTGGACGCCTGGTACGATATATCCGTTAAAAGAAACGAAATCAAAAGAGATGAAATCTCTGGCAGTTTAAAAAATTATGCCAAGATCAATCAAGCTATCCTCTCTTCTTCTGAAGCTGAAGAGTAATCTTTTCACCGTCGGCTTTTTCGTTCCCGCATTCCTCTACCTTATCAGCTTTTTTGTTGTGATTTTGGCCTTCCTTTTGAAATTTTCTTTCTCAGGGAATATCCCGTTAATTCAACTTCTGTCTCTTAGCGAATTCAAATCGGCCGTGTGGAGAACTTTCTGGTTTATGGGAATTGGCACACCCCTTCAACTGGTGGTCGGCCTGTTGCTTGCACTGCTGATTCAGAGGAGCTTTAAGGGTGTGGGAGCGGTACGAAGTCTTTTCATGATTCCCATCGCCATACCGGCACTGGTTACGGCCATAGTCATAGATTTGCTGTTTTCCTATCCTTTTGGACCCATAAATGATCTTCTTCTGGGGCGTCACGGTTTCTTTCCCCAGATAGTCGGGCTTCCGGTCAACTGGAGCGGATCTGAATTCCTGTCATTGGGCCTGGCTGTCTTAGGCAAAACCTGGAGGGACATGCCCATCTCCATGCTAATCCTGCTTGCCGGGCTTCACTCCATCGAAAGGGAGCAATATGAAGCAGCCAGGACCATGGGCGCAGGAAGCTGGCAGCAGTTCAAATATCTGACCCTGCCGCTTCTAACCCCCGCCATCTTGACCATACTGATTCTGCGCTCTATTGAGAACTGGAAAGAGTTTATATTTCCTTTCGTATTGGCTCCGGCTTATCCACTGTTGGGCGTGTTGATCGAAAGGCTCTACCATGTGGAGCAGAACCCGGCTCTGGCCGCATCCGTGGCTTTGGCTCTGGTGATCCTGATTGCCTTAACCACGCTGGTGTTTACCAGTATTACCAAAATGGTGAGAAAACATTTGGTAAAAATCTAGATAAGAAAGGTCTCTCCGGTGATGAGAGTTCTGAAATTGGGCCTGATCGGAATTGTCCTTTTTTTCATAATCTTTCCTCTGTTCATGATGACCAAATACAGCATCTCCGACAGGGAGAGCATTGTCACCGGTGGAGATTATCCAGAGCCATTTTTCCCATTCAAACCCACTTTGGAAATGTTCGGGGTGCTGTGGTCCAGAGGCGATTTTATCAAGGCGGGTTTGACCAGTCTTTGGGTGGGGCTTCTTGCGGTGGCTTTTTCTCTTCTCCTGGGGGCGCCCACAGCCTACGCTTTAGCTCGATTCAGAATCCCCGGTATGGCGATTCTGCTTTTCTTTCTCTTGTCGGTCAGACTCTTCCCCGACATTTCCGCGGTAATTCCCGTAGCAGAACTGCTGCTTTCTCGACCCTTCTCCCTTTTACCCCCTGTCGTTCTGGTGGGTCTGGCTCATACCTTGCTGGGCTTGCCTTACACGGTCTATATTGCCAAGGGAGTGTTCGAATCCATTCCCAGAGATTTGGAGGAACAGGCATTTGTTTTAGGTGCAGGTAAGTCCCGAACATTTCTAAGGATCTTAACCCCTCTGGCATTACCCGGTCTGGGAGCTGCGGCTATTTACACCTTTTTCCTTTCGTGGAATGAATTCATCTTCGCTTATTTTTTGACATTTCAGGGGACTGAGACTACATTGCCGGTGTATCTTTTGAGGATCTTAAGCTGGTCGCCGCAGAAGAATTTCATATCCGCCATCTCGCTTTTGATATGTATACCGGTGATCATCTTCACCTTCCTGGTGCAAAGGTACATGCGGGAAGGACTGACCGCAGGAGCGGTGAAATGACCTCTCCCGCTCTATTCCCTCTCTCCATTATATGGAGAGGGGGATACAGGGGGTGAGGTACAAAGGAAGTAGAGGTTATTCGTGGCTGAGGTCAAACTGAAGAACTTGACCAAGAGATTCAAAGACGTTTTAGCAGTAAACAATGTCAGCCTCCACATAGAGGATGGTGAATTTCTGACTCTGGTGGGACCTTCTGGATGCGGCAAGTCGACAACCTTGAGAGCGGTTGCAGGATTGGAAAATCCCACCGCCGGAGACATCTTTATTGACGGACAGAGGGTCAATGATCTTCCGCCACAGAAACGCAACATCTCCATGGTGTTTCAAAGCTACGCCCTATTTCCTCACATGAGCGTGGAATCCAACCTCGCATTCGGAATGAAGATCAGAAAGAGAAGCTTAGAAAAGAAAACAGAGAGGATTAAGTGGGTGATTGATCTTCTGGGGCTTGCCGGCTTTGAAAAAAGGCTTCCCAAGGAACTTTCCGGCGGACAGAGACAGAGGGTGGCTTTGGGCCGAGCACTGGTCCTGGAGCCCAAAGTCTTGCTTCTGGACGAACCTCTCTCAAACCTGGATGCCAAACTCAGGCTGCGCATGCGCACTGAGCTGAAAAGACTGCATAAGAAGATCAAGACCACCATAATCTATGTAACTCACGATCAGGCCGAAGCCATGACCTTAAGCGACAGGCTAGCAGTGATGAGAGACGGAAAGATCCTGCAGGTGGGGACTCCAGAGGAGATTTACCAGAAGCCAGCCGACGGCTTCTGCGCCGGCTTTATAGGCAGTCCGCCGATGAATTTCATTTCAGGAGATAGAGTGCCGCAAGTCCGAGATGAGAAAGTAACCGTGGGCATTCGTCCGGAAGATTTCTCCATCTCCTTGACCGAGACCGGCGACGGTATTTCCGGAAGAAGCAGCGTCACCGAAACGTTGGGTTCCGATAACTACCTCTATGTGGATATCTCTGATCTCTTGATTGCTGTCAGACTCAAGCCTGAGGAGAGCATGCCGGAGGACAGGCAAGTGTGGCTCATCCCCCGCAAGCAGAAACTACACCTTTTCGATAAATCTACCGGAAGAAGGGTTCAATCCTGAAACCAGGCGCAAGGGTCGGCAAAGGAGAAAGCATGAAAATAACAAATCTAAAGGATATCGAGGCAAGGAAAGTTGGGGACCCAGATGTCCAGGGGGTTACCATCAGGTGGCTCATATCCGAGAAAGATGGGGCTCCCAATTTCGCCATGCGGCTGTTCGAAATAGAGCCCGGTGGAAACACCCCCTTTCATCAGCATAAGTCGGAGCATGAGGTGTTCATACTGGAAGGCACGGGAAGTTTTGTCACCGATCGGGGCACTTTTGCTTTAAACAAAGGCGATGCGGTGTTTGTGCCGGGTGGGGAAAATCACCAGTTCAAGAGCTCATCCCGGGAGAAGCTGGCTTTTCTGTGCTTGGTTCCCATTGAGAGATGAGATTCCGGCATATCTGACCGTCAGACCAGTAGTAGGTCCCGAAAACGTTACCGCAAAGACCTCTCCCCCTGTATCCTCGTCTCCGCTATGTGGAAAGGGGACCAAGGGAGTGAGGTACGCACAGCAGAGGAGCTTAGGCCTCTCGTTTCAACCACTGGAATATGCTTGAGCAGATCGAAAGAAAATACGGGAAGCCTCGCGAATTAGCCATGTCCTTTCCCATGAATCCCTCCGAATTTGAGATGCTGAAAGAGAGCATGAGGGATGGTCGGAATTCGGACGTCACCCTCTTCATTCTCAAAAACGAAAAAGTAATAGTGATTGCTAAGCCCTGGTATCCGGAAGGGCTTTATCGTGCTCCCAGCGGGGGCATTAAGCCGGGTGAGGATATCGAGCTGTCAGCCAAAAGGGAGGCGTACGAAGAAACGGGAGTCACAATCGAACTGGTCACGTACTTACTCAGAATTCATGTCACCTTCACCTGCGGCCAGGTCGGTGAAAAATGGACCAGCCACATCTTCGCCGCAAGGTACCTATCGGGCCATCCACACCCCATCGATACTAAGGAGATAAAGGAAGTTACACTGCTAACTCTGGGAGAGCTTTCTGCGCTCAAAAGGAGACTTCTGGCGCAGGATTCAGGCGGGCTTCACTATCGCGCTGCCTTGACCGAGGCGGCGATAAAGCAGATATTATTGTCCCGCAAGAAATGAGATAACCGTAGGTGTCTTTGAAACCATCGGGTTAATGAGTGGGTAAGGGCCAATCTATTGTTCGGCGAGGGCAAAGCCTGTACAGATGAGAGGTTGGTTGGCATCACCAGGACCTGAAGCTGCGACCGTGCCATAGATGGAAACCCAAGAAATATGCGCTACTTGCTTCTCAACAAATCTATCGCTAACTTGTTGGTGGGGTTCAATTCCAGAACCTTCCTCCATTGTTCTCTAGCCTCTTCTCTTAATCCTTTCTTCAGGTAGGCGTAACCCAAGTTGATGCGAGCCGCCTCATGTCTTTCGTTTAACCTGATGGCTTTCAGATAAAGCTCAATAGCACGATCCACCTCTCCTTTCTTGTAGTACAGAATACCAAGGTCGTTGTATGCCAGTTCAAAAGAAGGGTCACAACGGATGGCTTGCCTGTATTCTTGAATCGCCAAGTCCGTTTTGCCCAATCGGTCATAAACGATGCCCAAACCATGATGGGAAGGGGCGTAATTGGGATAGAATTTCAGAGAGGCCTTGAATTCCTGCATGGCTTCATTCCACCTGCCGAGATTCCCGTAGCTTGTGCCGAGCGAGTAGTGGTCGGCATAACGCTGATCTCCGGCCAGGGGTTCCAGCCGGGTATTCAAAGCCACAACCAGGATGGCCAGGGCGCACAGGGAGATTAGAATCCTAGTGGTCTGCTTGCTTTTTATTTTCCCATATAACCACCATAAGAAGAATGAGCTAAACATGAGTAGAAGCGGAATAACGGGCATCCGGAAGCGACCGCAAACAAAAAAGACGATCACGGAGGCGGAATATGAGAAGATGAAAAGATAGAGCAGAAGGTACTCTCTCCATCTTTTCAGCGTGAAGAAAAGCCCCAGTATGGAAAATGGTCCAATGAGTCCAAAAGGGATATAAATAATCCCTTCGCCCAATAGGAAATTGAAAAGGGAAGAGAATTTCTTATGTAGATAGATATTCAGAGGGTTTGAGATTTCGTACCCTTTCCAGAAATAGGTGATTTTCTTGCCCAGCAATCTGAGCCAGTTTAAGGGCTGGGACACCATGAAATCAACTCCCTTCCTATACCAAAAAGCAGAGATCTCGGACGGTCTCAGTGCTCGTTTCGTTTCCTGCTCTGCTACGGCCGTGGCTCGTCCTATCGCTCCCACCAAGTCTCCACCGGTCAAAGGCGAGACAGGTGTATAGCCAGTAGCGTCCGGGTTATTGCCCAAATAGAAGTTGAGACCTCCTTGCCAGGCTATGAGTACGAGATCTTTGCCCACAAAGTAATTCCGCAGAGTAACCGGCGCAATCATCAACGCGGCTCCCACCAAGAGGACGGCCGCACGAATCAAGATCGCCCTCCCCTCGAGTCGGTTTTTGAATCGGAAGATCATCCATATCAAGATGAAGGGAAGGAAGACGAGTATGTTCGGTCGGGCGATGGCGGAAAGTCCCAGTACTGCGCCACTCAAAAGCCAGTTCAGAGGCGAGGGTTTTTCATCTGCTCGGATAAGCAGAGCTATCAGCGCGAGATCAAGAAAGACCACCAGAGTGGTGATCAGCAGTTGAGCATCATAGAAAACCAGCATGGCGTAAAAGCAAGCGGTGACCGATGATAGAATTCCTACCGTGCGGTTGAACAGTTTTGTCGCTATCAAGAGAATCAGAACACAACTTAGCGATCCCAGCAGAACGTGGAAGAGCCGCGCCAGAAACAGATTGTGCCCCACGACCTTGTACACCAACGCCAAGAGGTAGACGTAAAGAGGGGCGCGAAAGAACGGCTCAGTTCCACCCCCTTCTCCCGCGGCGATTTGCTGTGCCCAGGTATCGTGGTAAAGTTCATCCAGTATCGGGGCCCAAAAGAAGGGTAACGAGGAGCTTATCTGAATCAGATAAATGAATCTTATGCAGAAAGCCAGAAGAAAGATAGCAATAGGCAGGTACAACTTGTTCCACCCGCTGGCCCGCAAACTCTGTCTCTCTGGCTTTTTCCTTCCCATCTGCTTCCTTTCCGTCCCGCGAAAGCCAGCAAGGCTTCCGGTGGTGGCAGGGATTAGCTAACCTTACACCTCTAATATAACACGGTTGAAGCCTCTGGCAAGGCTTTTGGGAGGCCCGCTACCGGCTTTACATTGCCGTCACGGGCCACGCGTCCAGACATTGGCTCAGTTGCTTGAGGATATCTTATGAGATCGTCAAAGCGAGTGGTGACGCATATTGCTATTCCCGCTGGTGAAGTTCAAGAGGGGTCTCTGGCCGCGCCTCTGGACGGATTACCTGAGGGTCAGAGTTTGTCTAACCAGGACAAAAAAACGGCCGGGTCAGGTGACCTGGGGGACGCGAACATGAGCTGTTCATCCTGGAGGCGAAAGGGAATATAATCACGGATCAAAGGACACTTCCTTTTGAATGAAAGTGATGCGGTGTTGCTGCCAGGGGAAGAAAGCCACCGGTGCAAAAACGCTTCCTCCGAAAAGTTGGTTTTTCTGTGCCTGGTTCTCATCAAGAGGTAGCACGAACTCTGTTGAAGTACAAATTCGTTACAGCTTCAGTTGCCCCTGGTAGGTGAAATCGTGGGAACTTGAGCAGCTAACAGACCTCACCCCCGGGTCCCCTCTTCAGGAAAGGGAGAGGGGGGTCTGGGGGAGAGGCGAGAAACGCCAAGTACGCTCAAGAAGTATGATGCTCGAAAGCATCGGAAAAAGATACGGCAAGCTCCGCGAGTTGACCACCTCCTTCCCCTGGATCACTCTGAATTTGAGATGCTCAGAGAGAGCATGAGGGACCGAACTCAGATGTCATGCTCTTCGTTCTCAAACGCAGTAAGTCATCGTCATGGCAAAACCCTGGTTTCCGGAGGAGCTCTATCGTGCGCCCAACTGAGGAATCAAGCCGGGCGAGGATATCGAGCTCTCCGCCAACCGGGAGACATATGAGGAGACCGGGGCCAGAATCAAGTTGACCTTACCTTCACCTGCGGGGAAGGAGGAACCGAACGCACCTGCCACGTATTCGCGGCTGAATACCTTTCCGGCTACCTGCGACCCGTCGACACTAAAGAGATAAAGGACCAAATACGTTCCGAGAATAAAGGTGAACCTGTTGGCCTTAAGGGAGCTAGGTTCGTTGAAAGGGGAGCTGGTGGTACAAGATTCCGGCCGCCTTCATTATCGAGCTGCTTCACCCGAGGCGGCCATCCAGCTGATCACCTCCTCTCCCATCGGATAGTCCCGGGACATATGTTTCTGCGCCTCGCGGTCCTGTCTCTTCGGGCCTAATCCATCCGGCTGCTAAGGCGTTCCGCGTGGGGGACTGAAACCTGCGTCACCGCCATTCTTCGACAGCAGGTTACGCCAAATGAACGGTTCTGTCAGAGTTGTCTTCGTGCGGAAAGACTCCCCGTGGTTTGAGGCCACGGTCACCTGACGGAAAGAGGGGGTAAGACAGGTGATTATCTGCGTTTCAACAAAGTCAAAGCTGCCTTGTTGGTGGGGTTGATCTGCAGGACTTTCTTCCACTGCTCCCTTGCCTTGTTTGCCATCCCTTTATCGGAGTAAGCGATACCTAAGTTGATGCGAGCCTCCTCGTACCCTTGGTTCAATCTGATGGCTTCCGAGTATAGCTCAATCGCCTTGTCTATCTCGCCCCTCTTGTGGTAGAGAACGCCCAGGTTATTGTAGGAACTCTCAAAAGGAGGATCACCACGAATGGCGTTGCCATATTCCTGAATTGCTAAGTCGATTTTGTCTAATTTCTCATAAACATAAGCCAAACCATGGTGGGCATGAGCGAAATTGGGACGAAACTCCAGGGATGTTCTGTATTCTTGTATGGCTTCGTCCCACCTGCCCAGTTGCTGATAGCTTGCTCCCAGGGAGTAATGGTCAGCGAAACGTTGGTCTCCCACCAAGTTTTCCAGCCTGGTATTCAAAACCACAACCAGTATGGCAACTGCACACAGGGAGATCAAAACGCTAGTGCTCTGCTTGCTTTTTATTTTCCGAAATAACCACCACAAGAAAAACGAGCTGAACATGAGCAGAAGCGGAATCACCGGCATCCGGAAGCGAGAGCAAACGAAAAAGACAATTATGGAAGCTGAATATGAGAGGATGAAAAGATAAAGCAAAAGATATTTTCTTGGATTTTTCAGACTGACCAGCAACCCCATTATGGATAACGGCCCTATGAGACCGAAAGGAAGATAGACGACTCCACTGCCCAGCAAAAGATCAAACAGAGGGGAGAATTCCTTGTGAGTGTACACGTTTTGGGTGTTAGAGATCTCGTAGCCTTTCCAGAAATAGACCGTTTTTTTGCCCATTAGTTTGAGCCAGTCTAAGGGTTGGGATAAGATGAAGTCAACGCCTTTCTTGTACCAAAAGCCGGATATTTCCGAAGGTTTTAGTTTTCTTCCAACTTCTTGCTCTGCAACGGTCCTAGTTCGTTCAATCCCTCCTGTCAGGTCTCTGCCGATCGAGGCCGACGCAGCTGTATATCCCGTCGCATCAGGGTTGTTGCCCAAATAGAAGTTCATACCTCCTTGCCAGGCGATAAGCACCAGGTCTTTGCCCACCAGATAGTTCCGCAGGCCGACCGGAGCAATCATGAGCAGAACGCCAGCACAGAGGATGGCCCAACGAGTCAAGATCGCTCTTGTGCGGAGTGCAGTCTTGAACTGGAAGAACATCCATATCAAGATAAAGGGAACAAAGGCCAGGATGTTGGGCCGGGCGATGGCCGAAAGCCCCAGTACCAGCCCGCACAAAAGCCAGTTTAGAGATTTCGGTTTTTCGCCGGCACGGATAAGCAGGCCTATGATGACCAGGTCAACAAAAACCAGCAGAGAGGTGATCAAGAGTTGAAGGTCATAGAAAATGAGCATAGCGTAGAAGCAGGCCATTATGGCTGAGAGGATGGCAACGGTCCCGTTGAACAGCTTCTTGGCTATGAAAAACACCAGAACACAGCTCAATGAGCCCAGCACCATCTGGAAGAGCCGGGGCAGAAGCAGAGAGTGTCCGAATACCTTGTACATGAGCGCCAGCAAATACACGTAGAGAGGCGCCCGGAAAAACGGCTCATTTCCTGCCCAGTCGCCAGAGGCGATCTGTTGTGCCCACGTATCGTGGTAGAGCTCGTCCAGCGTTGGGGTTGAAAAGAAGGGCAACGAAGATTCTATCTGGGCCAAGTAAATCAGTTTGACCGCGAAAGCCAAGCCAAATATGACAATTGCCAAAAAAAGGTCATTGCGGGTAGGACTGTTGCCTGGCTTTCTTTGTTGTCCATTACGCCTCATCTCTTCTGACCCCCGAGAGAGATGACAAAAGGCAATCCCGGTCGGCGCGTGCTATCTGTCAGTGAACGCCACAATTTCAATATANNCAATATAACACAATCTCCCTTTCTCACAAGCACTTTCTGTTCAACCTCTTATCTGCATGCTGTCAGGCTAACTGTTCGGATTTCTGCCCGTCCCCAAGATGGTATCATCCCGCGGGACCAAGGTGGATGACCACATCCAAAGCGGCACAAAACCCTTGAGTAATCCAAGAAAAACCCGCTAGGTCATATCACCTAGCTCAAACACTGATCTGACAAGGGCTTTTGCTGAGGATATCAGTCGGATTCCTGCGTTTCAACTGGAAATCCCTCACCCTCCTGCCCGGCCAGTTCTCCTCTTGCGATCATCTTCTCATAATCGAGAGGATGCCTCTCCAGGTAAGCCTCTTCGGTCATGGTGCCGGTGACGACGGTGAAGTTGATCGGGTAGCTTTCCGGATGTATGAACATAAAGAAGAAATGCCAAACGAGTATGGCCAGAGTGGCCAGCCAAGCTTCGTAATAGTGAATCGCTTTGGCCACGTCCAACAGCCATTTTGGAATGAATCCCAAAAAGAAGGTTTCGAACCACAGGGGGAATCCGGTTATGATCATAACGAATCCGCCCCACATCAGTGCCCAATATTCCGCCTTCTCGGTATAGTCGTATCGATCGAACTGAGGGCGCTTGGACGACAGGCCCACGCTGTAAAGAACATTTTCGACCACGTTCGTCGAATCCGATAACACCGGAAACTTGGCCTTGATCTGCTGCCAACCCCTCCTGGTGAATCCGGAGCCTAGCAGGCCGTAAACGAAAAGCCCGATAAACAAAAGTGCAGCTACCCGATGGGCCACTCCACGCGCCGCAAACGCCGCGGGGGAATCAGTCATCCAGGACGACCACCAGGCGTCGGGAAACCTGAAGGCGAAGCCGGTTATGATCAAGGTGGTGAAAGAGAGGATAAGAAGAAAATGCCACATTACCTCTGTCCCTGTCCATCTTATCACTCGTCCACTTTTCGCTTCCCGGTAGCGCTCTCTGGCAAACCTTATCATTATGACGCCATTGTGGGCGAGCATCCCACCGACCACCATTATGATAAGCAGAAGATAGATTCTTCTTGTCCACCAAACCCCGATGTCTTTCTTGTCGGTGTAATCTATGTGTATTGAACCCTTGACATAGTTTGGCCCTGCTCCCTGGTGACACTTGCCGCACGTCTGGGGCAGGTTGGCCTCATTTACTGAAGATAGCGGGTCGTCCTGCGGTCTCACGTTATGGCTGGTGTGACAGCTCACGCAGCCTGCGGTGGAGGTATCTCCCGACCTGGCTCCCACGCCGTGGTACATGTCAGTGTATGGGGTAACTCTCCGGCTAACGTATCCATATTTCTGGTAGAGCCGCTCCCAGGAGTGGCAGTAGGTGCAGGTGTACTTAGATAGGTTTGCAATAAAGGTGGAAGAGGTCTCATCCGACGAGGGCTTGATGGCGTGAGCGGTATGACAATTGATGCATACCGGAGCGTCCGGGTTCCCCTTTTTAATTGCAGATCCATGAACGTCCCGGCTCCACTCCTCCTGTACCTCGGGATGACACTGTGCGCAGAGTGAAGCGACATTGCTCCTGTGGGAAAGTGAAGTCGGATCAATGGAAGGCTTCAGATCGTGACTCCTGTGGCAATCCGAGCAAACCGGCATGCCTAAATTACCTTCGGCAAGTCCCCTACCGTGAACGCTTTCCATGTACAACTCAACCGGACTGGGGCGAGCAGGATAGGATTTTCTGCACACGTTTTTTTCCAAGCCATGACATCTGCCGCACATTTTGGGCTGATTGCCTGGATAGGTGTCCGCTTCCGGATCGTCAGATGATCGGATGCTATGGTAGGTATGACAATCAGCACATGCGGGAGCGTCCGCCACACCTTCCTGCCTTTTTTGCCAGTGGTAACCTCCCTGGTAAAGCTCGGCGGCATCTGCGTGGCACACGCCACACTCCACCGGACCCGGAGTGGTCTCGTGTATGTCCGCCTCCACCCCCACGTGACAGCCCACGCAGGTCAACATTTGGTGAACCGAGTGTGCAAAGAGCGATTCGTCCACGAAAAGCGAAATCTCTTTGCCGGTCGAGTCTTCCTTGGTGAGACTCTCGTGCCCGTGACAAATCAGGCAATCCTCGACGGTCTGGGAGAATGGTTGGGAAGCGAACAGAGGGCCGCAGATTAGAGTTAAGGACGAGAATATTAAACTCTTGGCTTTCCTCTTCAAGCGTCCACCTTCCTCATAGGTGTAAATCCTCCTGCCTATTGACTGCCGAAAATAACCACCCGAGACCCCTTTGTCAAGCTTTTTTTCTGCTCCAAGTGCCGTAACAATGCGGTTTCGCAGCCGGCCCGCAACCCGGTGCACTAACGCTGCAAGAATTCACGAATGCGTGCAATGCTCTGCTCCCAGGTAGGGAAATGCTGATAATGCTTGTAAGCTGTCAGACTCATTTGAATCAGTAAATCCCGGTTTTGGCATAACGTTCGGATAGGTTCGGTCAAGGCGGGTGGATCTTCAGGAGAGACCAAAAATCCCTCTTTTTCATTCGTGACAAGCTCATAAGCTGCTCCGCCGACAGAAGCAATGACCGGCAATCCAAATGCCATTGCTTCCAAGTAGACAATGCCAAAGCCCTCATAAAAAGAAGGAACGGCCAAAACCTGGCTGCGCCTTAAAGACTCCGTCACGCCGGAATCAGGAAGTAAACCCCGGAGCTTGATTTGGTCCTCCAGACCTGCTTTTACGATTTGGCGGCGTACCGACTTTACGTAACTGGCCTCTGCGGTCAGGCTCCCCACAACCTCCAGCTGCCAGCTCTCGTCGGACAAAAGGGAAAGCGCATCAATCAAAGTATGCAGCCCTTTACGTTGGATCACGTTGCCCAGAAAGAGAATTCTTAACGGACCAGGCTGTCGCGCTCGCTCAGCAATCTGGCGGTGATTGGTGCTTCGGCTAAATCTGTCCCTTCCCGGATAGGCTACGACAAATGGCTTGCCACCTCCCGTCAACCTTTCGACTTCAGAACGAGTCGTGTGGCTATTAAAGATGAAACCATCAACTGAATCAAGGTAGCGCTTCTCGATCACCCTGTAAAAGCGGCTCCTCCAATCGGCTCGACGTTCACAGCATCGCAAATGATGCACTATAGCAATGATTGGATATGAAATCCCATTCTTTAGCCTGTGATTCATCCACCAAAGTGAAGCATGATTCAGCTCATCCTGCAGCAATACATCCCATTTTGCATGCCTGAGCCGTTCTTGCAGCGAGCGCGAGAAATTGTCGCTCAAATGGCGGTGGTAGTTTCGCCGCGGCAGTGACACAATCTCTACCTCGTCTCCTCTCCGCCTGAGATACTCCACCAACATGCGATCATAAAGATAGCCCCCGGAGATGGTATCCAGAGTTCCGTAAATTACAAGGCCGACTCGCACTAAAGCTCCTGTCGGTAAGAGGCAGAAGCGATCCGGTTTTCTTTCATGGTAACTTTGACTGCACTCACGTTCGGTGCATTGATGCCCTTTAGGAAAGCCTGACAGAATATGCGGGAAAAATGCTCAACGCTGGGGTTGACACCTTCAAACTCAGGAAGCTCGTTCAAGGTTCTGTCTTTGTAGTGACGGATTAACTCAGTCAGGTTCTTGTCTAGGTATACAATGTCAGCCAGGTATCCGTGCTTATCCAGGGATGAGCCCTCCAGCTCGATCTCAACCTCGTAGTGATGAGAATGCTTTTGATTCTCCAAACCCCAGTCGCCGCCGAAAAGGAAATGGTAGGCAACAAAGTCCCTCTTTACGCTTACCGTGTACATATAATGGCAATTTTCAAGATGGCTTCGTCGAATGGTTAGTCTTCATAGGTCAATATTACCTGAATCGCTTCCTGAGGATTCTGGTCAAGGAGTCTATAAGCCTCCCCTGCTTTGTCGATGGGGTAACGATGCGTGATAAGAAAGGCAGGCTTTATCTTTTCGATCATTCGCAGAGCCGCCAGCAGGCGTCGGATTTTTGTCCAGCGACCCCTCCACTGAGGCGCTATGGTGCTCACCTGGCTGGCAATCAGGCTAATCCGGCTTCTATGAAAACGCCCTCCCAGATCCAATTCTGCTTGCTTTTGTCCGTACCAGGAGCCAATTACCACACGCCCGTTAAAGCCGACAACTGCAATAGCCTGGTCTAACGCTTTCACGTTACCGGAAAGTTCATATGCGAGGTCCGCGCCTTCGGACGAGCTTCCGGTCTGGAATAGCTCACCTAAGTGGTCCTGTGCATCCGGTGCCATTGGGTCCAGGCTGACGTCTGCACCCAGTGCAACCGACCTGTCACGTCTGATTGGGTAGCGATCCAGCGTCACCAACCTACTCAAAGGAATCTGTGCCAGAAGTGCCGTGGTGAGAAGACCCACCACGCCCTGCCCAAACACAGCCACCTGCTCACCGATAAGCGGATGACCATCCATAACGAGATTAACCGCCGTCTCCATATTGGCCACGAAGAGTGCATCCTCGGCCGAGAGGGACTCCGGGATGGAAACCAGTTCCTTTGGAGCTACCAGAAAATGGCTTTCGTGCGGATTAAACCCAAACACCAGATGTCCTTGCCAATCTTCCGATACGTCTTTTCCGACGGCGATGACCCTCCCTACCGACGCGTATCCATACTTCAGAGGATACTCAAGGTCTTTAGCTAAGGAAGGAATCGTTTCATCCACGGGTATGTCAGCGGGTGCCTGCCCGCGATAGAAGAGCATCTCCGTGCCTGCGCTTATAGCCGAAACCAAAGTCTGCACCAGCACCTGGTCAGAGCTTGGGTCAGACAGAGCCTCTTCCTTGACAGATAATTCACCGGGCGCATCAAAGTAAAGGGCTTTACGCTTCGTCACTGTTCCCCTGCTATCTTTTTTCCGAAATTCACGGCCATTCGAAGATAAGGTGACAAAGTTGATTTGTCAACCAAAGATGGTTCTGACCCAGGAGATCTGACGAAGATCTAAAGCCAGCTATCAGACCAATGAATCCAGCCTCCCGCGAATCCACTTAGGTCTCAGGAATGGGAATTGGAAAGAGTGAGATTTCGGTAGCCGCAGGCTTCAGCCTGCGAGAATCGGGTGTGATTCTGTGCGAATAAAGGAACCTGACTAGCCCGGTCGACGCCTGGAGGCCGGACGCTTGCGGTTTCGCATGCCCCTCTAATGTAGCCCCCACAATCTTCGTCGAGGTTTCAGGCTTTTTTGAGAGCCAATCTGCATTTCAAAACGAACGATCCGGTCGCTGCTAAAGGCACCATCAGGACGATAAAGCTTCCCGGCTAAAGAGCGGGCATTGCGTGGGCGGCGTGTAGACAGCCGGAGATATCGGGCCGTTTCCCACCAAATACCTGTCGACGAGCGCGCCGCTGGAGTTGAAGCGAGCAATAACGTCAACCCAGTAGCTGTCTACCCGGCAATGAGAGCCGGAGACGCCGCTTACCTATATACCAATAGTCAAGGTTTAATCCCACATTTCCAGTCTCATTCCGGCAAATACCTTTCTACCGGGATTGGGGTAGTCCAAATCGGACAGCGAGTTGCCAAACTGGGTCGGGGTCCTCTCGTCAAAAAGGTTGTCTATTTTCAAAAGGAAGGCCAGGTTCTTGACCGTTTGATTGAAGCTGATGTCAAAATTGGCTGCGGATTTGATCTTTTTGGTCACATATCTTATTGCCGGATAAGATGAATAATCCGGATAGTAGTTTAACCTTTCGCTGCGAAGGTTGAATGCCAGCTGAGTTGAAAAGGAGGGAAGGATTCTCAGGCCCAAATTGAGATTGAAGACGTTCTCCGGCAGAAAACGTGCTTTCCTTTTCAACTCCTCGAACTTCTTCTCCCCGGAGAAGAAATCATAATAGACCAGTTCGTTTTTTACCTCCTCTGCTCTATTGTAAGAGTAATTTACCCCGCAATCCAGACCTTCAGAAACCCGACAATCCAATTCCAATTCTATCCCCCAAGAGTTGAAGCGGTCCAAATTGAAAGGCTGCCATAATCCGTTTTCACCCAGTGGTTGCCAGGAAATCAGATTTCTTACCTTACGATGATACAGAAAGATTTGAGAAGAGACTCTTCTGCCCGTGGAAAACATGCCCGCTTCAAGACTTCTTCCCTTTTCGGGCTTCAAATCCTTATTCCCCCCGTCGGGCCAGTAAAGATCGTTGAAAGTGGGAGCTCTGAAGGCTCTTCCATAGCTCAGCTTTAAGGAGAAGGCATCTCGGAGACGATAGATCAACCCCATATTGGGAGAGAAGGTTTCTTCGAAATCGCTGGGCAGGTCATATCTGGTGCCGAGCTGGAAAGTGAATTTTCTTAAGTTCCAGGAGGAGTTCCCCCACAGGCCAAAAGTGGTTGAACTTGGATCCCAAGCCAGACTTGACCCGGTCTGGGAGGCAGCATAGAACGATTCCTTTCTGGCTTCCAGGTAATCCGCGGAGAAATCCAGCCCAAGTGTGATCCGGCTTCTCTCTCCAAGCAAAAAGGAACATTGCGTGAATCCACCCGCGCTTTTGGTCACATAAGAGTATGTTTCGTCCACCTCTCCTGAAAAATCGTATCGGGTAGCATAGTCCATCCTCCTTCGGTCAAAAAAGAGTCGAGTTAGGACCTCTCGCTCTCCTGATTGAGATTTGGAGGACTGTTCTGGGGAGCGGAAACGAAAAGTAAAATCTAATGACAAGTTCTTGTCCTTCTGGTGGTCATAAAGGGAAAAGACAGAAGAGTTGCCGAACTTCGGGATATTTGAAGGGTCAGGCACGGGGCCAGGCACTCCCAAATCGTCGTTTTGCGTCGACAAATAGAGCTTGAGATCAGTGGAGGAACTTAGGCGATAAAAGAAAGTGGAGTGGAAGAACAGGGCGGAGTAATCCGAATTCTCTCTGTGACCCTCAGACTGTTTTCTTTCCAAGCCCGAGTCGAATCTGAAATCTCCTATTCCCGAGGCAAAATTCAGAGTTGAAATTGAAGTATTATCACTCCCGTAGAGGACGGAGGAGGAGAAGCTTTTCTTCAGAGGCGGGGAGGGTATCAGATTTACCACCCCGCCCAGGGCATTGGCACCAAACACGGAGGAGAGGGGACCACGGACAACTTCAACTCTCTCCATATTGGCCAACGGGAGGTCGCTTAAGTTAAAAATGCCATTGCAGAGGTAATTCAGTTTTCTCCCCTCCAATAAAAACAGGACTTGAGAAGAGGAATGGCCCCTCAGAGAGAAAGTCTGTACCTGGCCGAGGGAACCGGAAGAGGTCATCTCTCCGGACGAGAATTTTCTCAAGACCTCCCCCAAAGAGAGGCAATTGAAGTTTTTCAACTTTGAGGAACTCAATAGAGTGCAATGGGCGGGAATGTTCCTGAGATGCTCCGGGTAGCGTGTAGCAGTCACGATAATAGGTTCAAGCAGATATGTTTTTTCACCAGTGGTGGCCTCACTTGTTTCCTCAGCCTGCACTCCCATTGAGAGAAGCAAGCCTATAAGTAGAAAGATGAGCTTTTTCATCTTCACTCCTTTCCGGTTAATGAATTTCATCCCACCCCCTGCTGTCTCCCTTGACAAGGGGACGTCGCAAGCCGCCCTTACACTAGTGGAAATCAGGCTACGTTCTGACTTCCCAATGCGAACATGGTACTTCTCCAGACATGCCGAGAGTCCGTCGGGCATCCGATTCCAGAAGAGCGATTGATCCTATCGTTCTCTGAAAGACAAACATCTCTTAACGAAAAAAGAAAACCCAGCCTTCACGGTTAAGCTGGGTTTGGTGCAATTTCCCGAAATACTCTTCCCGCGAAGAGCTATCCAATCTCGGAATATTCGATCTGGCAGGTCTCCTGACTTTGTGGCTTCAGGCCTACCGGCTTCACCTTCCCGTATCGCTTCTTGCAACACAGTGGTTATCTGAAGCTTTCGTAGCCACTCACAGTAGCGGGGCTGTGGCGGACTTCCACCGCCTTCCCTTTTTACCCTCTGAAGGGCGCCAGATCGGTTTTACCTTGTCAGAGAACCATCTCAAAGCGAACCAATTATATATCCTTTCTGTTCCGGTGTCAAGAACAAAATTGTCTTTCCTCAGAAAAAAGTGGGACAAGGAGGTTCAGGTGGGTACTCACCATGTCGGGAATTTTCCAGATTTGTCTTGACACAACGTATATCAAGCATCTTTATTGGCAGTGAAACGAATCATATCATGGCGAGTGTATCGGGCACAGGTTTGCGAGGTCGAAGGTGCCCAAAAGATGGAAACGGGAGGGCAAATGCCGTGAAGCGAGAAGCACCCTTATTCATGACCGTGCTATCAATGATTCTCGTTTTCCTGAACGGCTGTGGAGGTGAGACATCGCGTCTCGAGTACGGTGACTTGAACAGCCTTATCGATTCGGTAACGGTCACGCCTACCACATCCGGGAAGTACAGCTTGGCCTCCGGGTTCTTTAAAAAACTAGCAGCTTTAAGACAGGCTCAAGGGGCTGATTCTGCCAAATCGGTCCTGCTTACCTTCTTCAGTCACTTGCATCCCAAGATCAGAGTCACCGATTCGCTGGCAGTGCTTCAAATTGTTGAGTGGATTGGTAATTGCTTCGCACAGATGGACTCGGGCGGAGTCTTTTACACCAACGGAGCCGCAGACACATATGGCGCCTGGTATCTGCAACAAGTGGAAGGAATCAGGCCGGACCTGGTCGTTATCTCTCTGCAATTCTTGGTCGGGCCAGATTACCGACAATTCCTGCTCGACGACACTGATATTTGCTCAGCCCTGAATCTATCAGAAGAGGATACTTTACCTCTCCCTCCCTCGACCAGCGAAACACAAGATGCACTGGCGGAGATAGTCACACGCCAAGTGAGCAATCCCGCACATCCGCCGGTGTATATGGCACCCAGCTGCGGCATCCAACGCGAATTTGGAGAACATCTCGTAGATCTGGGGCTGGTGTGTGCCTACCAGGATTCCGCTCAATCGCAAGGTGAGATTCTTGATCTGCTTATCTCCGGACTCACCCAGAGGTGGCAACTTCGCTGCGCTTCACAGGGATCACCCAGAGATTCAAGCTACGCGGCTCAGGTCGCCTGGCTGCAATACCTGACTCTGCTTCTGCGCATGGTGCCGGTATTCGAAGAGCAAAAACGTTATCAGGATATGGACATGCTTTTCGCCCATCTGGAACCAGTCGTAGGCGAGGACTGGCGGTTTCCTGCAGTCAGATATATGCATTGTCACAAAAGCGAAGAGGAGTGCCGTCAGTATTTGGAGAGAGTAAAGCGATACGCCGCGGATCACCCGGATGACCACCGAGTCCAGGGCGCCCTTGAACAGTTGGAAAGGAAATAGCACTGTCTTCACCCGTAGACATCTTAGTCGGGAAAGGATTCGCTCAACAATACGCTACTCCGTTCTACTGAAGCCTTTATTCCCCTGACTCCTTTTCTTGACTATGACCCCTTTACTCACGGACGTAGCTTGTAGCCATGACTGATGTGAGGCTATAATTATGTTGTCTCTTAAAAGAGTGAGGGTATAAAAGGGTTTGTGTGCTGAGTGATTACTTGTGAAGAAATACCTGAAAGCTCTTGTTAAACCTTGATTTTATGCGATCCATCTGTTTATCTTCCTGTCCTTCTTACCCCTATTTCTCCTTCTCCGTTCGTTCTGTTGTTTGTCTATTTTGTCTATCACAATAAAAACTCCATCCTTACTCTCCCACAAGAAGCAAGGATGGAGTTGTCTGTGGGATCCTCATTTGAAGCTACTGTTCTGGTGGTGGAAGTACACTATACTCGCACCAGCAACTAACTGCTCCCTTGCCTAATACACAATCAGTGTAGTGGCAACCAGGACCGCATGTCCACACCATCAAATGGCAATCAGTCCCTTGCTCCGGTGCAGTAGTTGGGTCTGGTTGAGGCTGCTCTTCATCTGAAGGCACGATCCAGCCATCTTGGAGCCATTGTTGAAATACATTATTAGGTATCTCCTGCCCAAGATACTCTGCACATGCTGGATTTAAAACTTCATACCCTTCAGCTCGTGCGGTTGATGCGGAAGCGAACACCACCAGAACTATAGCTCCCAACAACAAGAGTCTCCTCACTTCCTTCTCACCTCCTTTCCATCCCTAACTCAAATACAGCTTCCCTTTTCTCTTTCGCGCGAAAGTCCCAGACTATTATCAGCACTGGAATTTTTACAGCTTTCGGGACACTGTGTTTATAATCTGAGAAAATCCTTTGCTGTACTGCTTCGATGTCCATAAAGAAGCTAACGTCAACGCCGGTTAATCCTGTTTCTCCAACGATAGGTGATGTATCGTAGAGGTACACCCATTTCTTGGTTTTCGGATTCTGGAAAACAATTTGGAATTTATAAAGCGTCGTGTTATGCTCTCTTTTCAGTCCATCGATCCTGAATTCTATACAAAAGTAGTCGCTCTTTGAACAGGTGTCCTGGATGGAAAGTTGAAGCTCCGCTGTGTGAGAAGTAGTATATGATAAACCGACAGATCCTAGGTGATAGAACGAGCATTTAAAAGTAGACCACCACCATATTTCTTCTTGCCGCGGATACGAGCGAACGAAAAGGTCTTGAACATCGAAAACAGTTGAAGATCTGTTTATATCGCCAGCGAACATAGGCATCCCATATGTGCTCAATGCCCACAACCTGGCTGAAAGAGCCTTCTCTATTGGATAGTACACTTTGATCTCAGGTGGCAGCTTATCATAGTCAACCTTGTAAGGTGGCTTATAAGCACAACTGAGAACCAGGAGGAAACAAAAAGCTATGTAAGTTATCTTCCGGCTTCCGCTCATAAATATGTATTTAGGCTGAGCCTTTACAAGCCAGCATCTTACACTAATTAGCTGTATTTTACCTTACTGGCACATCTACTAATCCCCACAAGTTCAGCTTGCCCAATGTTTTACGATAGTAATATAATATCGCCGCTTTAGAAATCAAGAGGAATTCTAAGAAAATTTGTGTTCCCTTTCTGCCCTCTATCTTGTTGTGCCTGGATACCTTATCTTTTTTAGGGATTTTCAAAAATTTGTTATGATATTACAAATAGAAGAGCGATAGTAGCTTACGGACAAAGGAGGTGACAAAGAATGGCTAACAAGAAGAGAGCTGCTGTTCCTAAGCCGGCTGTGAAAGCAAAGCCAACGGAAGATCAGTTGGAAAAGGCGCGGATCGAGAAAGAGAAGCAGGACAAGCTGGCCAAGATGAAGGAGCTGTATGAGAAAGGCTCCAGCTTGATTGACATTGGAAAGCTTCACAGACATCCGCCCGCAGCAAGTCCGCGGTTATCTCTTGAAGGGAAACGTCAAGATGCGAACGACTGCAGAAACCCGGGCTTTAAAGAAAAAGCAAACTGGCAGCAAAAAGCAGTAACAGAAAATCGTCAATGGGAAGAACCACCACTTCCTTCTTCAATTGCGCTTCCAAATTAAACATATCGAATGTATGACAGCTCAAAGAGAATTGGGGAGGGGGTTTGGACCTGTATTCCTGATATTGGCAGAGATCGGTTTGCTCTACCTTCAGGTGAAGTCGGCGGTCAGTCTGTTATCAATTTTTTAAGGCCAAATTCCGCGGCTTGCCAAGCCACCCGGAGCGGCTGGGTCGCCCACCTTCGAAAAAATGAAGATTTCCAAAAATTTCCCTTGACAAAGAAACTTGCTGTATTTAATTGCGTAGTAAGATGAAAAAGTGAGGAGTAGATCCAGAACCATCGGAGGTGCACGTCAGTGGCGTTTAATATGCTTTCACTTAATTGCAGCCTGGTACAGGGGAGTAGTGTACCCATTATCGTCTACACCTCTGGACGAAGGAGGCTACTCTGAATAGGATACCTGGGAAAGAATTTTTTAAAACCGTGACCTATGCAGAGTAGGTCACGGTTTTTTATTTAGATGAAAGGAAGAAGAGATGAATCCAGCTGTAGAGACTTTCGATCTGAACAGAACCTTCAAGATAAAGAAGGTAAAGAACAAGAAGGGTAAAGGCGACAACAACGGTAAGCTGATCGCTCTGGAGAACGCCAACATAAAAATTCATCAAGGGGAGCTGTTCGGTGTTCTGGGTCCCAACGGCGCGGGCAAGACCACCTTGATAAAAATCCTGGCAACTCTGCTTCTGCCCAGCTCCGGAACCGCTCAGGTTGATGGTATAGACGTGGTTAAATATCCGGAAAAGGTCAGAAGACAGATAAACATGGTATCGGGTGGAGAACAGTGCGGATACGGAATCTTGACGGTTCGGGAAACTTTGTGGATGTTCTCCCAGTTCTATGGTATCTCCAGCAAAGTGGTGCACCGAAGGATCGATGAGCTTTTAAGCATTCTGAAAATGGAGGAGTTTGCCAGAACCAAGATAGGCAAGCTTTCCACCGGACTCCGGCAGAAACTCAATTTCATGCGCGGTTTTGTCTGCGATCCCAAGATCATGTTCTTGGACGAACCTACCCTGGGTCTGGACGTGCAGATCGCCAGGGACGTACGAGCCTATATAAGAAAGTGGATGAAGGAGAATCCGGAAAGGACCGTCCTTCTGACCACGCACTATATGGCGGAGGCAGACGAGCTCTGTGACCGGGTAGCTATCATCGACAGAGGTAGGGTTCTGGTATGTGACACGCCGCAAAACCTCAAGAAATCTCTAGCTGGCGAAGCAGTATTTCGCATCGAAGTTCCCTTGCAGGTGAACGATATAGACAGGTTCGGTCAGATCTCCGGGGTCAAGCAGTTTGCCTATGAACACAAGAGCCACCTGGGAAGAACCGAACTGAAATTCATCTTGGAGGAAGAATCTGCTATATCCAACGTAACTGAGTCCTTAAGCGGTAACGGCTCCAAGATAATCTCGCTTTCCAAGATGGAGCCGAGCTTGGAAGACGTGTTCGTGGCACTGGTAGGTAGAGGATTGAAGGATGAAGATCAATCTCAGAACTAACATAAAGGCGATAATCGCGCGCGCTTACGTGAGGGTGGTAGCTGCCAACCGAGAACCCAGCTGGTGGTTCACCGAGACCTTGCTTCCCATCTTGAGCACCGCCGCCTATGTGTACGTGTATAAAGCGTTGAAGGCACCCGAGGAATATGTCGGATTTGTCATCTTGGGCGGCACCATGAGCGCATACTGGATACATGTTCTGTGGAGCATGGCAGCTCAGTTCTACTGGGAAAAAGAGATAGGGAATATGGACATATACATGATCGCGCCCATCTCCAGAATGTCCATACTTCTTGGCATGGCGTCAGGAGGCGTGTTTCTTGCGACCACCAGGGCGGTCTTCATCTTCCTGGTAGGAAGTCTGATCTTCAAGGTGGATTTCGCAGTAATAAGCCTGCCCAAGCTTTTTGCCATATTTGTGTTGACCCTGGTAAGCTTGTATGGATTGGGCATGCTCTTTTCATCCCTGTTCATGCTTTACGGGAGGGAAGCCTGGCACGGGGTTACCCTTCTTCAGGAACCGGTTCATCTGCTGTCAGGATTCTTCTTCCCGGTTAGGAACCTGGGTTTCTTCGTGGCCCTGGGAGCATCCTTGATTCCCCTGACTCTGGGCCTAGACGCCATGAGACAGCTCGCCTTCGAGGCTGGGCCAAAATCCGCGTTCGTCAACGTCAACATCGAGCTGGGAGCCCTGGTGATTTTATGTGTGCTCTTCTTGGTGGTTTCCAAGTACGCGCTTGAGTTCATGGAGAAATTGGGAAAAAAAGAGGGAAGATTGACTTTGAGATGGCAATAAGTATGACCTCACCCGCTTTGGTCCCCCTCTCCACTTTGTGGAGAGGGGGAGATAGGGGGTGAGGTAACGTGGTATGCCATCGCATCCGCATCAACTGAGGAGATCGATTATATGCTGGCTAAAACGAGAGAGAATTTGAGAACCATAAAGACCGCTGGCTGGTTGGGATGGGCCATGGAGTCCAACTGGACCGATCCGTTTCTCTTCGCCATCTACTCCATCGTACGACCCCTGGCCTCTTCGCTGATCCTGGTGGTGATGTACTACGTCGTGACCAAAGGGAAAACCGGCATGGATCTTTTCGCATACATTTATGTGGGAAACGCCTTCTTCATGTACGTGATCAACGTTCTGTTCGGGATAAGCTGGGTAATCCACGAGGATCGAGAGCACTACCAGATGATCAGGTATATCTACATTTCCCCCATCAGAATGTACTATTACCTGTTTGGCCGGGGCATCGCCAAGATGATACTGACCACGGTGGCGGTGATTATCACCATTGCATTTGGAATGCTGGTTTTGAAGATTCCGGTCAACCTGCTGACCGTGAATTATCCTCTGCTTCTGTTCTCGGTGGCCGCCGGGATCTTCATCATCACCTGCCTGGGGATACTTCTGGCGGGGATAAGCATAGTCACCGCACATCACAGCTGGGCGCTAACCGAAGGGATGGCAGGGCTTTTCTATCTGGCCTGCGGTGCCATATATCCTATAGATATACTGCCCATCTGGCTGCAGTATCTCTCCAAGGCATTGCCGTTAACCTACTGGCTGGAGCTGGTAAGAAGGTCGGTTCTGGGGAAAAGCCTAAGCCCTACTTTGAGCGGCTTTTCTAACCTCGAGCTGATAGCCATAATGGTGGTAACTACGCTTGCCTTGGCTTTGTTTTCGCATTACATCTACCGATCCATCGAGCATATAGCCCGGAAATACGGAAAGATAGATCAGCTCACCAATTACTGATCAGCCGGGATGCCTATGGCACAGCCTCGGAGAATCAAGTAACGGGCCAAATTGATTCGCCCGCTTTGAGCGCAACACAGAGGCATTCCGACGGGTGAAGAATCGGAAAACAAGAGGTTGCAATCTTACCTTCAAGGTCTGGGACGGCACAAAACAAGGTCACAATTAAGCTAAGAGCAAGTCTGTGAGGTGATGAACTATGATCGAAGGAAAGAAAGTTCGGATCAGGGCCATCGAAAAGACGGATATGGACGAAATCATGAAGTGGGTAAACGATCCCGAAGTGAAGAACAACCTGCTCATGAGATATCCAATCTCCAGGTATCAAGAGGAGAAATGGATCGAGGCCGCCCTAAGCGGCGACAGCCAGAGAAACAAAGTTTTCGCCCTCGAGACGAAAGAAGGTGTCTATCTCGGCGGTATCGGCCTGCACAGAATCGACTGGGAGAACCGCAATGCCGAGGTGGGCATAGTTATCGGAAAAAAGGAGTACTGGGGAAAAGGATACGGAACCGACGCCATGATGACCATCCTGGATTTTGCTTTCAACCAGATGAATCTTCATAGAGTTTACCTGCGAGTGTTCGAGTACAATCCAAGAGGTATAAAGTCGTACGAGAAATGCGGCTTCAAAAAAGAGGGAATCCTAAGGGAGGATCGTTACGCCAATGGTGAATACCACGACACCGTTATGATGGGGATCTTAAGGCGCGAATTCATAAAGACTCCTAGAGACGAATAGGCAGATTGTCTTCGGCGCATGTCGTCCAATCTAGCCTGTCTCCGGTGGTCGGAGTTTGTCAAGTAATCATGGAGAAAAACGTTGCACTAGCCTTTGTTCTGACCGCACTGGCCGGGCTTTCCACCACTCTGGGCAGCCTTCTGGGGCTTGCCTTCCGCAAACCCGGACCGCGGTTCATGAGCGCCACGTTGGGGTTTTCCGCGGGAGTCATGGTTATGGTTTCCTTCGTTGAGCTTCTGCGGGGAAGCATCGAGTCTATCGGTTTTGCCTACGCCCATCTCGGCTTTTTCTTCGGGATCATCATCATATTTATGATCGACTTTTTTCTGCCTCACGAATCAGCAGGGCACCAGGATTTGACCGACAGCCAGAAAGAGACCAAGCTTTTGCGAATCGGTGCGGTGGTGGCTTTAGGAATAGGAATCCACAACTTTCCGGAGGGCATGGCTACCTTCGCCGGAACCCTGAAAGACACTCGCTTAGGAATCGCAATCGCGGTAGCCATAGCCGTTCACAACATTCCCGAAGGCTTGGCCGTCTCAGCGCCGGTGTACGCCGCCACCAAAAGCCGTGGCAAGTCCTTTCTATGGTCCTTCCTGTCCGGCCTGGCGGAACCCGTAGGAGCCGGCATTGCTGCGATCTTGCTGCTACCCTTCCTCACACCTGCTCTTCTGGGCTGGCTCCTGGCATTCGTTGCTGGAGTCATGGTCTTTATAGCCTTCGACGAGCTGGTGCCCACCTCTTTTTCTTACAATCAAGGCCACATCGCCATACTGGGGGTAGTCGTCGGCATGGCCGTCATGTCGTTAAGCTTGTGGATGTTAAGATAAGGGCGACCCTGGCACGTTTGCTCAACTCCACGGACTCCACTGACACCCGGCAGCAAACCGCACAAATCTCTGGACAAGAACAGCCAATCGCTATAAATTAGAAGCCATACAGATTGAGTCTGATGCCAAGAAGCTTCTTGTAGCTAATCGGGAGGAGAAAAATGAACAACGGTGGCAAGAATCTAATCATCATCGGTGGTGGCCCGGCGGGGTACGTGGGAGCTATTCGAGCAGCGCAGTTAGGAGGCAGTGTGACCGTGGTGGAGAAGGAAGAGCTGGGGGGAACGTGCTTGAACGTGGGATGCATCCCCACAAAGGTTTTGACGTCCGCGGCTTACACTCTCTCGACCATCAAAGGTGCGTCGCGCTGGGGACTAAAGGTTTCTGGGACTGACCTGGACTGGTCCATGCTGATGAAAAGAAAGCATATGACCGTAACCTGGCTGGTCACCGGCGTCAAGAGTTTACTCAAATCTCGCGGCGCGAACGTAATCAAAGGAAGCGCAAAGTTCCTAGATGAAAAAGTGATCGAGATAAAAAAGCCCGACGGAACGAGCGGAAAGTTGCAGGCTGACAAGTTTCTCGTTGCTACAGGCTCTCTTCCCATTCAGCTTCCCATTCCGGGAATCGAGTTAGACGGTGTTATCGATAGTACTGGCGCCTTGTCTTTACCCTCCGTACCCTCGAGCATGCTGATTATCGGGGGCGGTTACATCGGATGCGAGTTCGCATACATATACCGCTCGTTTGGCACGGAGATCACCATAGTGGAGATGCTCCAACAGATACTTCCCGGGGAAGATGGGGAAGTTGCGGCTGCTTTGAGGAATTCCATGGAAAAATCAGGCATCAAGATATTCACCAATTCCAAAGTCTCCCGGATAGCCACAGCCAAAGACGACAAAAAGACCGTAACCATCTCCACACCGGACGGAGAAATCAAAGTGGACGTGGCAAAGGTCTTGCTATCAGTGGGCAGAAGACCCAACACCAAAGACATGGGATTGGAGGAGCTGGGAATCAAAATGGATCGAGGAACCATCGTAGTGGATGATCATCTCCGAACCAGTGTGCCCCACGTCTTCGCCGCCGGGGACTGCATAGGCAACTGGCTTCTTGCGCATGTGGCTTCCATGGAGGCGGAGATAGCCATAGAAAACGCGCTGGGGGAAGATAAGATAATGGACTACACCGCAGTGCCTGCCTCCATTTACACCCATCCGGAGATCGGAAGCGTGGGACTTAACGAGAAGCAGGCGAAAGACGGGGGAATAGAGGTAAAAACAGGCAAGTTTCCCATGGTGGCTTGCGGCAGAGCCCAGGCCGAGAATGAAACAGAGGGTTTCGTCAAGGTGGTCGCGGAAAAAGCGTCGGGAAAAATCTTAGGAGCGCAGATTCTCGGTCACAGAGCCACCGACCTGATCGCAGAGTTGACCCTAGCCATCCGGATGGGAGCAAAAACCCAGGATGTGATCGACACCATCCACGCCCATCCCACCCTGAGCGAGCCGATAAGAGAAGCCGTCCTGAAAGCGGACGGCAGACCTATCCATATGATGTGATCTGCCGCGCCCTGTCTTCCCCTCTTTACTATGCCGAGAGAGAGTAAAAGGAGGAGCGCAATGAATTGCAGGGGGATTCGCTAATTGCCCCTACCCGTCAAGCACAGGCCGGCGGGAATTCATCCCGCCCGAATCAGTCTCTTTGGAGTGTCCGCCTTTAGGCGGACCTTAAAGGTTGGCAGGGCTGAATGGTCTGCCCGATGGGTCAAGAATCAGCCTGCACAAAGGAGCGGGAATTGATCCCGCCGCAATCTCGAAAGGAGCGAAAAATGAGACACCTTTTGGTTACGTCATTGTTTCTGCTGTGGGCGAGTTCTGCCGTGGCCGGTGATTTCAGCCTGTGTGACAGCGCGCTGTCACAGGTCGGACTGACCTGCCAGGACATCAGATTCGATCAGGATGAGATGGCCAACTGGGGAGGGGACCTGTGGCGCACCAACTATTTTACCATGTTTCACAAGAATCCGTTGAAGCTGCCCAAATACGGCCAGTTAAACCTGAAGAGATTCTCAGAGGACATCACCAACATCACCCGGCTTCTGTCCTGGGCAGGAGCACGAATCGACTACACCGTTTACAGAGGCCTGATCGGAGACCAGTTGGAGAAATACATCAACTATCCAGACTCTATCGAGAAACCATCCATTACCAGAGACAAAGGCGTTTTGCCGGGAGACGATTACGCGTTGCTGCGAGACCAGATTGATCTTCTGTATTCAATTGTCGACGACCCCAACCATTTTTTCATAAAGGCCATCGACGGAATTGAAAAGCAGATCTCCAGGGAGGAACTCTTTGAGTACTTCGTCCAGGAGAAAGAGGAGTACGATGAAATAATAGAGAAATTGACACCAGCGGTGGATTTTGGCCGTCTCTATGCTGGTGCTCAGGATATAGCCGAGGCGGTGAAAAGAATGGCTGACGCACTCCAGCTGGCAGCTTTTCCCAAGAAGAAGACGGAGGTGGTCACCGAAAAGGGACTCATCGTAATCGGGACTGCCGAAAGCGACAACTATGAATACTCTCTTCCTCCCCTTTTGATACTGGACGGGGGTGGCGACGATAACTATAGTTTTTCAGGTTATACTGAGAAATATCCTCTGTCAGCAATCATCGATCTGTCCGGCAACGATCGATATATCTCTGCAGATACAACGAAACCTGGAATAGGCGGGGCCGTAATGGGGATGTCAGTGGTGGTGGACAAAACCGGAGATGATTACTACGAGGGCACCACCATCACCCAGGGCTGCGGCATTTTCGGGGTAGGCATTTTGCTCGATTACGAGGGAGACGACACCTATGTCGCTGAGAGCTACTCCCAGGGTTGCGGCGTTTTTGGAGTCGGCGTACATGCTGACAGCTCAGGAAATGATTCTCTTTACTGCCTGGTCCTATCGCAGGGATTTGGCTATACCAAAGGATGCGGGCTGTTGATCAACTATGAAGGAGATGACAAATACGTCGCAGAGAGCGACACAGTCATCAATCCCGCGTCTCAAACTGAGGAACATAATGCTTCTCTGGCTCAGGGAGTCGCTTTTGGCAAACGGGCTGACTACATCGACGGTCACAGTTGGGCCGGAGGCGTGGGGATACTTTGTGACGTCAAAGGCAACGATATTTACTCTGCCGATTTGTGGGCTCAGGGAACTGCGTATTGGTTTGCCGTGGCCATGCTTCTCGATGGCGGAGGAGATGATAGTTACAGCGGCATCTGGTACGTTCAGGGCTCAGGTGCACATTTTGCCGTAGGCTTTCTGGATGATTTCGGGGGCAACGACAGCTACACTGCCACCATGAATATGGCAATTGGAGCGGGACATGATTTCACCATTGGCTATCTGAATGAGCGGGGTGGCAACGATTACTATGATGCACCAAACCTCTCCTTAGGCGGCGGCAACGCCAACGGTATCGGTATATTTCACGATCACAGCGGCGATGATGTCTACGATACCAAGGGTGGTACAACTCTGGGAAGGGCAAATGTGTCCAAAAAGGGAGCCCGAGAGTATCTTCACGTGTTTGGGGTATTTATCGACGGCGGCGGGAACGACAAATACAACGAGGAATATGCCAAGAACAATGCCCGCTGGATCGGCCCGACAACCGACCCCGAGGCCAAGAACCAGTATGAGGTTGGAGTAGGTGTAGATTGGTAATCTGAATTCAAAGGCAACTGTACGGCCGGGATTCATCCCGCCCAAAGTAGCGCTTCTGGAGTGTCCGCCTTCAGACGGACCATTCAAGACGGCAGGGCTGAATGCCCTGCCCTATGGATGAAAAATCAAGCCACACATTGGGCCAGGGATTTGTCCCGCCCGAAGAAGCGCTTCTGGAGTGTCCGCCTTCAGGCGGACCATAGTCTTTTCTGTGGTTCACCCTGACTCGCTCCCATCAAGGGAGAAAGAATCGGCTCTTCCCTCCCTCGATGGGAGGGAATAAAAGGGAGGGTGAAACATGCGTAGGGACAGCCCTTGTGGCTGTCCTCTTTTCTGTCCGGACAGGGACAAGCCCTGTCCCTACTCAATCGCAGATGCAAACAAGGCAGGGCTGAATGCCCTTCCCTGCCAATATGACTTCAACAATTGCTTCACGGGTAGAGAATTTATCCCACCCTGAACTATCAAGTCTTCCCCACCACGGCGAGCACGTAATTCTCCGTATCCAGGTATTTCTCCGCCACCTGCTTAACCTGCTCGGCGGTTACTTGCCTTAAGTGCTTTATATACTTATCGTCGTAGTCGTAGCCCACTTCCTTGAATTCGTTCACCGACATGAAATAAGCCTGGTTTACTCGGGAAAGTCGGTAAAAAAGCATGCTCCCCCATATCCCATTCTTTGCCTTCTCCAATTCCTCAGAGGTAACCGCCCCTTCCTTCATTCTTTTCATTTCAGCCAGGATACCATCCACGGCAACCTGATAGTTTTGCGGCCTGGTGCCGATGGAAGCGACAAACCATCCAAAGTGCTTCACAAAGCTGGTAGAGGAACCGACCGAGTATGCCAGACCTTGTCTCTCTCTCAGATTCAATGCCAGTCGCGAGGAAAGGACCGAATTCATGACTTCTAAAGCCGGAACATCCCCAGAGAAGATTCCCGGAAGTGCTCTGCCAAGGTAAACGTAAACCTGTTCTTTCTCCATAACCTTGTGGGCCTTGATGGGCGCGGTCAACTCTCCGGGTCCCAGAATGTCCAGAGGAGGCAGTCCAACCTTCTGCATCTCACCCAAGGCATTCTCGATCTTGTTCATCGTTTCGTCGGTAGGCAGGTTGGTTACCACCGTAACTATGACGTTGTTGGGAGAATAGAATTTCTCATGAAACGAAACCAGGTCGTCGCGGGTAATTGATCCGACACTCCGCGGAGTTCCCATTATGGGCTTGCCATAAGGATGGTTCTCAAACAGCGTGGCGTAAAAGAGTTGCCTAACGGTCTGGCGCGTGTCACCCTCTTGCCTTCCCAAAACCATCATCATCTCTTTTCGAACCTTCTCCATCTCCTCTTCCGGGAAAGTCGGATTCTTCAGCACGTCCGAAAGAAGCTCAATCCCCTGGTCTGCAAACTCGTCGATAGTCTGAAACTTGATGAAGGTGAAGGAGTGTGTAGTGTATACATCATCATAAGGAATCCAGGGGTTATCCGTCAACGTTATCTCCGCTCCGATGCCGGTGAGATCTTCTGATATCTTCTCCGCCGATCTGGTCTTGGTTCCTTTCAGCAGCATGCGATTGGTGAAATCCGCGATGCCGGTTTTCCCTCCGGGCTCCATGGCGGAGCGGTTCTTACCCAGAACATTTATCCCCAAAACCTTTGAATCGGGATTGCTCCGCACGATAACGGTTAGACCGTTTGGCAGCACCTGTTTGACGGTGTCCTTTTCAGGCGCACCAGGAGAAGTACAATTTAGTGAAAGAAAAACCAGGATTAACACAGCCAGGAAACCAGGATATAGCTTTTTCATGTCCTCCCTCCGCTTGCTGCAGTTGTCCAATTCATTGGGCATGTTAGACAGCCGTACGGATCGCCCTTGCGGCTGTCCTTTCTTAGTTATACGACCGAGAAAAGCTCCATCTCTGGGCACCCCCATCCTCCTTGGTCCAGCCAAAATCGAAGATCCCGCCTTGGCGGGGCTGGACACTCCAGATTCCCCCAGTATTCTCCCCTACTCTTTGGGCGTTACCACCGTGGCAATATACTTCGGATCAGAAAGATATTTCTGCGCCGCTCTTTGAACCGACTGGGGAGTAAGCTTCTCTAAATTGTCAACATACGAATCCCACCATTCCCATCCACAGGTGACCAGAAACGGCGCGGCCATCATCCCGTAGAAGTGAAGCTTCTCCTCCTGATAGTAGCGATGGGTTTTGGATGAAACGATCACTCCTTGCAGTTGTTTCTCCTCCGGAGGTTTTGAAGCCAATTCCTGCAGCACGTTCACCGTGGTTTCCAGAATCGAAGTGACCTTCTTAGGTGAGTCCGTGATAATTGAGACGTTCAAGCTGGAAAACTCTTTTTGCGTCTCCAGAGAGGCTGAAACGTCGACGGCCAATGGGTCATCTCCACTGGTCAAAGCCTGCTTCAGAGGAGAGGTTTCCCCCATATCAAGAATCTCCGTAAGCATATCGACCGCATAGTAGTCTGGATCGTCATATCTGGGAGCATTCAGGCACAGATTCACGTAAGTGCTTCGACTGTTCACCTTTCTATATGCCACCTTGCGATCCGCCGGTTGTGTGAATGCAATCTGCACCTGCGAAGGAAGCTGGCTTTTACCCACGGCTCCGTAGTATTTCTCGATCAATTCCTTCATTCTCTGAGGCTCAAAATCGCCGATGACCAGTGCCATCATGTTATTCGGTTTGTAATAGGTGTGATAATATTCAAATATCCTCTCTTTGGGTATGGTCGAGATTATCTCCTCACTTCCCAGCACCGTCCGAACGTAAGGAGTCCCCCGGTAAGCGGTGGAGTCGAAGAACTTCTCCACCTGATAGTCGACGTTATCCTCACTCTTTTTGATCTCCTCGATTACCACCTTTCTCTCCTTGGCCAGTTCAGTATCAGGGATAACGGAATTGAAGAGCATGTCCGACTGGACCGCCAGCCCGGTCTGGATGAACTCACTGGGCATCAAGACCATATAGCAGGTGACCTCCTTGCCGGTGAAGGCGTTGATGTATCCCCCCTTGGCTTTGATCCCCTCGGTTATATCCTCCCTGCTTTTGCTCTGGGTCCCATCAAAAAGCAGGTGTTCCAGAAGATGGGTGACTCCGTTGTTCGCGTCGGTCTCATATTTGCTCCCCGCGTTCACGTAGATCATGCAGGCGATCATGGGATTGGCATGTTTTTCGACCAGAATCACCTGCATGCCGTTGGGAAGGGTGTATGCCTGGGCTTTGCTTTCCAGCTTTTGGGCCTGAACCACCGGTGACAAAAGCGAGAGTGAAAGCAAAAAGAGCAATCCAAGTCTTGCAGACATGTTATCCTCCGGAAGAATAGCGTTCACTGGATATGAACGGACGTAATTTGCGTATATTAGTAGCGGGCAAAAAATTGTCAAGGTAATTCTTGACAAGTGGTAATTACGGTATATATTTGGGTTTTGTAATTTTTCCGGCAATTACGTCAGGAGAAAGGCAGAATGAGACGATCGCGACTTTATCTTATACTTTTGATCTCCTTTTTTATCCTCGCCTCTTTCTACGCTCTTTACCCCAGCATCAATCTGTGGAGCATGTCCGAAGCAGACAAGGAAGAGATCCGCACCACCGAGCCTCAGGATCTGATCGACCTGGAGAAAAAGGCCATCAAGCTGGGCCTGGATCTAAAAGGGGGAATGCACGTGGTTCTGCAGGTGGATCAATCCAAGCTCAGCGAAAACGAGAGAAGGGACGCATCGGAGAGGGCTCTGGAGATCATCCGTAACCGGGTGGATCAGTTCGGGATAGCCGAACCATTGATACACAAGCAGGGCGGAGACAGAATCGTGGTGGAGTTGCCCGGGCTTCAGGACGTGGAGAGAGCTCAGGCCCTGATAGGGCAAACCGCCCAGCTTGAATTCAAGTTGCTGGAGACGCCCGATAACACCACGTCTATCTTGAAGAAAATAGACGAGGTGCTGGCCCAGGCGGAAACCACTATAATCGAAGAGGAGGCTGAAGTTCCGGAAGAGAAGGAGGAGCAGCCTGAAAAAGACGTGGTCAAAGACCTTTTCGCGGAGGCGGAGGAGGAGCCGGATACCTCCGAAGATACCACCGGCTTTCTGGAGGAGGAAGAGGAACCCTATTACGAAGAGAGGCCCTTCACTCAATATCTGGAATCCTATCAGGGAAGAACCAGTTTCTTTGTGCTACAGGAAGATAAGCCCAAGGTGGAGCTTCTGCTCCGCAAACCCGAAATACAGGAACTTATCCCCAAGGACGACGAGTTCGCCTGGTCGACCCGAACGGAGACTTTTCAGAATCGGGAGTACTGGGCACTTTACCTGTTGAAGAAGCGGATGGAGCTTTCGGGCAAATATCTGGTGGATGCCAGACCATCGTACGACCAGTTCCGAAAGCCTGAGGTACAGTTCACCCTCACCAAGAAAGGCGGAAGGATTTTTTCCCGCGTCACCGGTGCCAACATAGACAAACCCTTAGCCATTACCCTTGATGGTAGAGTGGAGTCGGCTCCTATTATTCGATCCAAGATCAGGGACCGGGGGGTGATTGAGATGGGCGGGATGGCAACCATTGAGGACGCCACGGACCTTTCCATTGTGCTGAGAGCGGGTGCACTTCCCGCGCCGGTCAAAATAATCGAAAACCGGGTGATCGGACCTTCTTTGGGACAAGATTCCATCAGCAAGGGCACCACCGCAGCTATGATCGGGTTTTTGCTGGTTTTGGTGTTCATGGCGTTCTACTACAGGCTCTCTGGCATAATCGCGGGCATCGCCGTGATTTTCAATCTGATCTATCTCTTGGCAGCCATGGCGGCACTTCACGCCACCCTGACCTTGCCCGGAATCGCCGGCATCATACTTACTATCGGAATGTCCGTTGATGCCAACGTCCTGATCTTTGAACGTATCCGGGAGGAGCTGAGAACTGGAAAGACCGTCCGGGCCGCCATCGACGCCGGTTACAAAAGGGCGCTTTATGCCATCGTTGACTCTCACGTAACCACCTTGATAACCGCGGCCGTTCTGTTCCAGTTCGGGACTGGTCCAGTCAAGGGATTCGCCGTTTCTTTGAGCCTGGGCGTGGCCATAAGCTTGTTCACCGCGGTGGTGATCACCCGGGTCATATTCGACATCAGAAAAGCATATCGCACCTTGAGCATATAACTCTGGGAGTATCTGAAGATGTTTCAGATCCTGAAAAAGACGAATATTGACTTCATGGGCAAAAGACGGTACGCCTTCGGTGTCTCCGCTATCCTGCTGATTTTTGGAGTAGCGGCTTTCATAGCCATATTCTTGGGCAGAGCCGATCTGGGGATAGACTTCGCAGGGGGCACCATGATACAGGGCTTTTTCGAGAAGCCTTTGGACATTGGCGATCTCAGATCAGCTCTGAGCAGAAACGGATATGACGACGCCTTCATCCAATCCCTCCGCCGGGAGAAGGCCAACTATTTTCTGGTCAGAGTCAAAACTACCACCGACGAAGAAGTCACCCGGATATCCCAGGACATTTTAGGCGTGTTGTCCAACGAGTTCCCGGAGAACCAGTTCAACATGGACTCCGTGGACGGAATCGGCCCGGCAGTGGGAAAAACCCTTCAGAGACAAGCCCGCTGGGCGGTCCTGATCGCCCTGGCTGGAATTCTTATATACATCTGGATAAGATTCGATTTCAGGTTTGGGGTCGCTGCCACCATCTGCACATTTCATGATGTGCTGGTGGTTCTGGGACTTATGTTCATACTCCAGAGGGAAATTAGCCTGCTGATCGTCACCGCGCTTTTAACCTTGGCCGGGTACTCGCTCACAGACACGGTGGTGGTGTATGATCGGATCAGGGAGAATCTGAAGCTCTTCCGAAAGAAAGGCGACTTTGCCAGCACCATAAATGCCAGCATCAACGAGGTCTTAAGCAGAACCATCATTACCTCCCTTACCACCTTTTCGGTGGTTTTCACCCTCTTTCTGGTGGGCGGAGAGGTGGTGCACGATTTTGCCCTGGCGTTGATGTTGGGGATAATAATAGGAAGCTACTCCTCCGTGTTCGTGGCCAGCCCCATAATCGTTGAATGGGAGAGGAGAGCACCCAAGAGATTCAAATAGGCAGGATTATATAAGATTGTAAAAACCGCCGTTATCTGGGCGGTTTTTTTGTGTACCTAAAAGCAAAGATCATTCGTCCGAGACAAGGTTGGACGCTACAAGGCCAAGCTTATGAGATCCATTCCCCGGGGGTCTCTCACTGTTATGGCAAGGGGCCGAGGCATACGTTGCAGTCGGAAGACTCCGGGCCGCATCATCCCTTGCGTGCCTCTACATAGACACTGACTACATAGCCGTCCAATGATTCGCCTGGTTCCAGGCCATCCAGAATCGCCCGGGCCAGGGGATCTGTGGTATCCGGGTTGACACAAAGCGAAGAGCCCTTCGTCTTCACCTCTACGTGTTCCAATCCTGAGTTCTCAACCAATCTCCGATACTCGTCCAGAAGTATTGCCCCTGCGATACAGTTCGCGTATGCTTCCGCGCTCTCTCGCACCTCTTGAGGAAGCTCTTTCAACAGAGCCAAATCGGAGATGGCCACCCTGCCGCCCGGCTTCAGCACCCTGTTGATTTCCGCGAAAACTCTGGGCTTGTCAGCCGAGAGGTTGATCACGCAATTGCTGATCACCACGTCCACCGAGCTATCCTCCACGGGCAAATCTTCGATCTCCCCTGGCCTGAACTCGACATTTTCGATACTATTCTTTTTCGCATTTTCGGTTGCTTTTTCTACCATTTGGGGCGTCATATCAACTCCGATGACCTTCCCCTTCGGCCCGACCTTACTCGCGGCCAAAAAGCAATCAAATCCCGCTCCCGAGCCAAGGTCCAGCACAACCTCGCCTTCTTTGAGTGCAGCCAGAGCAGTCGGATTTCCGCAGCCCAGAGCCAGATTTGACTCCTCTGGAACCCGCTGGAGTTCCTCGGCAGTATAGCCAATGGATTTGGCATATTCTGCCGTGTCAGGTCCGCAGCACCCACAACTCTTCTGCCTTTGAGCAGCTTTGGCGTAGGCCTCTCTTACGATTTCGTTGGTTTTCTCCTTATCCAGCATTATTCACCTCCGTTTTTCTGTGAGCTCAACGCTTCGCTTCTTCCGCTCTCTTCTTGATTTTGTGGGCTTGTGCCAGATCCGCGCAGCATTCAAACGTGGAAAGGAAATCGCTGCAGCACTCCCTGAACCAATGTTTATTCAGGGAGTAGTAGATGTTCTGTCCCTTCCGCTTCGACTCTATTAGCCCAGCTCTCTTCAGGATATCCAGGTGATGAGATATAGTCGGCTGCGACACCTCAAAAGCCTGGAGTATTTCACACACGCACATTTCTTTTCGTTCTAGCATCTTAAGTATAGTCTGCCGTGTCTGATCAGAAAGGGCTCTAAAGAAATCCTCGCACTTTGTCATTTTCAGCCTCGGCAAGGAAAAGGTTGATATACATATCTACAAACATCTATTTGTACGCCCAAACCTCTATTTTGTTGCAGTTTTTTCAGCCTCTCTTAAGATTCTTCGGGATACCTTGTCGAACGACTGATCCCTCCCCGCCGAATCTCACAAACGCCCGGGAACTCTCCAGGAGTTTTTTGTTGATTTTGAGGACATTTGCCGTATGTTGCCGTCAGAGTCAGCAAACATCCTGAAACCCTCGATTGTATAATTTATATGAAGATGAAGAGGTTCGGGCTTCTTTTAGCACTTTTGGCTGTGGGTTCACTGGCTTTCGCACAAACTGAGAGACCCCGCGCGCCCACACATCCCTCTGCCTTCACCATTGCCCGGCTCAAGTATGGAGGCGGAGGTGATTGGTACTGGGGATCGTCTGCCATCCCCAACATGCTGAAGTTCTTAAAGGAGAACACCAACATACCGGTCAAAGAGGAGGAAGTGCGGGTTTCCGTGATGGACGAGGAACTCTTCTCCTATCCTTTCCTGTTCATGACCGGGCACGGAAACGTGAGATTCACCGATCAGGAATTGGAGAGGTTGAGAAACTACCTCACCCACGGCGGTTTCCTTTTCGCCAATGATTCCTACGGCCTGAAGGATGCTTTCTTTCGCGAGATGAAAAGGCTTTTCCCGGACAAGGATCTGGTGGAACTGCCCTTTGGGCACGGAATCTATCACTGTTATTATGATTTTCCCAACGGTCTGCCCAAGATACACAAGCACGACGAGAAACCGCCTCAGGGGTTTGGCATCTTTCACGAAGGGAGAATGATCGTGTTTTTCGTCTACGAGTCCGATATAGGTGATGGATGGGAGGATCCCCAGGTACACAACGATCCTCCGGAGAAGCGCGAAGCCGCTTTAAAGATGGGAGTGAACATTATCACCTGGGCTCTAGAAAACTAAACTTGCGTTTTTGAGATTACCGAAGGACAAAAAACCATGCAGAACGATAGCAATCCGAGGGCCTACGGCCATCTTGTAGACCGTCTGAAGTCCTTGCGAAGCTCTTATGTGAAGCACAAAAGCCTTCACGGAATGTTGATCTTCTTTTCCTTTGCTCTGGGACTGGCGTTTCTGGGTCTGTGGCTGAATTCCCTGTTCGTGTTTCCGGTTGGCGTAAGGGTTACCTATTTGGGCATGTCAGCCTTGGTTCTGGTGACCATCTTCTCGCATCTGTGTGTGCGGCCCCTTGTGCACAAGCCCAGCCTCCAGAGTTTGGCCGTGAAAGTAGAGGAGAGATTTCCTGAACTTGCCAATCGCCTGATAGGGGCCCTGCAGCTCTCCAGGAATCTGGAGGAGAATCCTGAAGGCTACTCCACGGATATGATTTTGGCGGTGATTCAACAGGCAGATTCGGTGTCAGCCGGCCTTAATCTCAGGGAGATCGTAGAGACAGGGTCGATAAAAAAAATCTTTAGGGTGGTGGCAGGACTGGCTGTGTTCTCGTTGGTCTTCGCCTTGATCTTTCCAGGGATATTCAAAAATTCGCTTTACATCTTTTCTCACCCGCTGACCGAATTTGTCTCACCCCAGAAGTTCTTCTTTGTAGTCTCTCCGGGAAACAAAGAAGTGGCCAAGTACTCGGACGTGAGAATAAAGATCAACGTGGAAGGAGAGAAGCCTAAGCGAGTCGACCTTCTCTGGAGGAACCAGGGGTCCACCTGGAACAAGGAGAAGTTGACTCTGAGCGCCAAAGCAAGCGGGCATAAGGGTGAGGAGACGCCAAGAGCAGAACCTGACTTCAGTTATCACTTCAAGGAGGTCAAGAGGAATTTCGAGTATTACGCCCAAGCCAAAGGGGTGGAAAGCGAACGGTACGAAATAACCGTTGTTGACAAACCCCGGGTGGTGGGCTTGAGGTTGACCTTTGTCTATCCCCGATATACCCAGCTTAAAACTCAGGTTGTTGACGAAAACGACGGCAATATCACCGCATTGGGAGGCACTAAGGTCAGGATCGAAGCGCGGGCTAACAAAGAATTAGCCAAGGCGGAGATAGTCTTCTCCGACTCCACCAGAAAGGGAGCAAAGATCGAACGGAACGTGGCACTGGGCGAGATCCTGGTCGAAAAGGACGATTCATATTTCATCCAGCTCCAAGACAGAAGCGGAAACCAGAACCAGGACCCCATCGAATATAAAATCACCAAGATAGACGACCAGTTCCCTCTTGTGGAGATTCTCGAACCCGGGTATGATGCGGATTTGACCGAGAGCATGCGAGCTGGTCTGCTTGTCCGCATCACCGACGATTACGGGTTCTCCCGACTCAAACTTGTATATCAGATCATCTCCGAAGGAGTCGAAGGGGAAGAGAAAAGCTTAAACATCGACATCCCGTACAGCAACCAGGCGGAGCTGAACGTGGAATATCTGTGGAATCTCTCCAATCTGCCGTTGATGCCGGGAGACCTGGTACGATACCGGGCAGTTGTGTACGATAACGACTCCTTCTCTGGGCCCAAGAAGGCAGAAAGCCAGTCGTATTATCTCAGACTTCCCTCGCTGGACGAGATAATCGCCGAGGTGGAAAAAGAACAACAGGGGCAGATCGTGGATCTGGAGACGGTCCTCCGAGGCCAGAGGGAGCTTAAGAAAAAGATCGAAGATCTGTCCCAGGAGATGAACCGGTACACCGGATTGGATATGGACTGGCAGAAAAAGCAGGAGCTGGAGGACGCGTTGGACAGGCAGCAAAAGCTGGCCCAGGACATGAAAGAACTGGCCCAGCGAATGGATGAAAACATCCGGAAGATCGAGGAGAACAAACTGGCCGCCCTGGAGATGGTGGAAAAGATGATGGAGATAAAAAAGCTGATGGAACAGGTCGCCACTCCCGAAATGAAGGAGGCCATGCGCCAGTTAGCCGAGGCTCTGAAAAATATGGATCCGGAGCAGCTCAAGGAAGCCATGAAGAAGATGCAGATATCCTCCGAGGAGATGCTTAAGAGGCTGGATAGAACCATATCCCTTTTGAAACGGCTGCAGGCAGAACAAAGGCTAAGCAACTTGATAAAAATGGCGGAACGGATGCTGGAGCGGCAAAACCAAGTTAATCAGAGCACCGAAGCATCGCCCAAAGAGAAGCTGGATCGGCTGGCCCCCGAGGAGACGAAGCTCCAGGAGAATGTAAGCGAGTTCGAAAAAAGGCTGAAGGAATTTGCCCAGCTTGCCGCCGACCTTTCTCTACTGTCCGGCGAGCAACTTAAGGAGCTGTCCGATATGCCTGAACAGTCCGGGCTGAAAGGGGACATGAATCAGATGATTTCGCAGCTCTCCAATCTCGACAAAAGCGGCGCTCTGAAATCCGGAAAGTCCTGCTCCGGAAAACTGCAACAGATGGCGGACAAGCTCAAAACCGCTCAGGAGGAGATGCTTAGCGGACAGAAAGAGGAAATACTGCAGGCTATCAGAAAATCTCTCCACGATGTGTTTTCGCTGTCCGACAATCAGGAGAAACTATTTGGCTGGCTCGAGCCGATGGGAAGACGGGATATGGCCTTGCGGGAGGTGGCACATGATCAGCAGAATCTTAAATCGGCCGGACTGAGGATTTCCGAGGATTTGGAGGCAATATCGCATTTGACGATTTTCCTCAGTCCAGATGTGTTAAGGTTTATGGCTCTGTCGGTGGCCAGTATGGAGGAAGCCACCAAGAGGCTGGATGAGAGAAAGAAGTCCATCGCTCAGGATGAACAGAGGGAGGCCATTTACGATTTGAACGTCACCGCCCGAAAGCTGATGCAGGCGATGAAGAACGCCGAGAAATCCTGCAGCGGTTCAGGAATGGAGCAGGCGTTCGAAAAGCTGCAAGGCATGTGCAACCAGCAAAGCGGCATAAATATGGAAACCGAGCAATTGGGACAGTGCGATGGTCAGGGAATGCAGCTCAGTCTCTCTCAGCAGGCCGCACTGCAGAGGCTGGCTGCCGAGCAGGAGGCGGTCAGGAAGGCGCTCTCCGAGCTGGAAGGCGAGTTGGGGAATCGTTCTGAGATCATGGGGCGTCTGGATGAGTTGGGCGAGGAGATGAAGAAAGTGGCTGGTGATTTGGAGAGAATGCAGGTGGATCAGTCCACCATCGACCGTCAAAAAAAGATACTTTCCCGCCTGCTGGATGCGGAAAAATCAATGAGAGAGCGAGATTACTCCAAACAGAGAAGAGCGGAGGTTGGAGAGGATGTAGTGCGGGCAAGCCCCAGACAGCTTAGACCCGAGGAAATCGAGAAACAGGAATCAGCCAAAGACGATCTTTCGAAATTCATGCAGGAAGCCTATCCGAAGCAATACGAGCAATTGATAAAGGAATATTTCAAAGCTCTTTCTGAAGAGAAGATTAGAAGATAACCCGCCAACTAATATTGGCGCAGATAAGACGGTCAACTCAATGTCGGTAAGGTTGACCGTTTTTTTCGCCTACCGGTGACGGACTGGAGCATCAGGCCCCGCCAAGGCAGGATCTTCCACTTCAGCTTGACCGGAAATTGTCCCAAAACAAGGAGCTGGTTCATTTCCAGGTGAACACTCCACGTTTTTCTTTTGGAGTGCGTCCGTGGAGTATGGTCGCAAGACCCATCCGACATTGAATGCAAAAATAAAACAGAGCTTCGCCGGAGGCGAAACTCTGTCCGGAACTGAAAGAATTAGTTGGGAGTAATCCCATATTTATTCTCGACAGTTTTCCACCGGAGCTTTAGCAGGGCCTACAAGCTGAAGAATTATCTGAAGAATCCAAACTGGAGAAAGACTTTCCTGGAGTGTCAAGCCCCGCCAGGGCGGGATCTACGACTTCAGCTTGACCCCAAGCTACCTGAGGAGAACGAGCTTCCTTGAGGTTCACCTGAAGGTGAACACTCCAGACTCTGCTTGCCCCTGGCCGGAAAGGTTATCGTCCTCAGCCCCTCTTTTCTGTGACCAAACATTCGTGGCTGATAACATCTACCAGAAGCAAAGCACTATCGACTCAGCTTTCGGGGAACAAACGGTCTGAGTCCATCCTATCGTGGCTTTTTATAAGTCTCCAGAAGTCTTCGGGACTGTCCGTCCTCGGGATGGTCGGCAAGCCAGTCTTCTAAAAGCGGGACCAGTTTGTCAAACTGCTGATCATAAAGATATATCTGTCTCAATATCTGGAAGGTCATCTGATCGGAAGGATTTATGCGGTATGCTTGCAGCATGATCCTCTCTGCCTGATCGAACTTCTCCCGCGCCTGGTACGCCAGGGCCAGGTAATGATAGTACAGAAGGATCTCGGGATACTTTCTGACCAGGGTTTTCATCCGCGCCTCGTAGCCATTCAGCAGGCTGTCCGCTTTTGCGCTATCCCCCTCGTCGACATATAGCTTATACAGCATCAGGTGGCTTCGGTAGTAATCAGGAAGGAGCGAAACGGCCTTTTCCAACTGCTCTCTGGCGTTGTCCTTCTCACCATTTCTCGAGTAGTAATCAGACAGTTCGATGAATCTCTCCGAATAATTCATCAGAAGACCCGCAGTATTGTCGTCTTTTGAAACGTCCATATCCGCCAGCCCCCGGTATTGATAGACCTCCCACAGATTCTTATGGAACCTTTCCGGGTCCATCATATTCTTCCCTTCCTCCGGCACCACCCGGTCGACCAGACCTTCTCTTTTCACGTGGTCGTCCAACCCCACCCGGTTGCTGGAAGGCGTGGTTCGCGAAAAATAGAACGGGTATCTCCACTGGTTAGCCAGAAGGATCTGCTCTACCATCTGATCCTGAATCCTCATTACCCTTCCGGGCTTTTCATCGTAGTAAGGGAAAAGAAAGGTCTTCCGCTTCCGAATCTCGTCAAAATAAGGCACCCTGGGACGAGGAACCCATCTTCCGTCCGACATTTTGGTGGGAATTCCTTTGATCTCCTCATACTTGAGATCGATGGGAACGTTCCAGATGTTCTTCAACTGCAGGATATACCAATCCGCGTTGAGTAAGCTCAAGTTGATTATCCTCACATCCTGCCTTATCTTCTCCACGTTCTGCAAAAACCAAAGAGGGAAGGTATCGTTGTCCCCGTTGGTGATGAGCATGCCATCCTGATCGCAGCTCATCAGATGATTGTAGGCGTAATCATAAGGAATCCAGTTTCCGGTGCGATCGTTCCGCTTGAAGTTCTTTTTCAGAGCCAACAAGGGCAAGACCAGCAAGACGGCTACTACCACTCCCAGAACCAGCTGAAGGGATTTGGATTTTCTTAAGACCCAATTGCCCAGATTCCGCACGATTCCAAACGCCCCCAACCCCATAGCCAGGGCAAAGAACATGAATCCGGGAGTGAAGAAATAGTCCCGGTCTCTCACCTCCAGCCGAATGATCTCGCCGGTCAGCCGGTCTGGTCGGGTTCCGTCCGCGAAATTCATGTAGAAAACCAAGCCCACCGTGCAGGCAAAGACAAGCAGGAGAAGCACCACCCCCTCCCTTTGCCTTCTTCTGATCTGCTCCCAAACCCCAAAAAGCCCCAGGAACACCGGGATAAACCAGAGACTTCTGTGCATGTACTGTTCCCGAAAGAATCCCCAGAATCCCATCCTGTCCTTGGTCCCGAACTGGTTCGCCCAGATACCTCTCCGGTAAAACATGCGAGTTATCATGCTCTCCTGCCCGTACTGACTCCGCTCCAGGAATGCTTTAAAGCTTGGCCAGTCGTCGGGGTCGTTCTCATCGATGGCAGGATCAAGTGAAGATCTTATGGGAATGAAAAGCTGGGTGGAATAGCCCATCATGCCCGCGCACGTTATCAGGAAGCAAAGCGCCCAGGCTCTTCTTCGGCTCGATGAAAACGTGAACACCCCGGTGAGCAGCAGCCATGCTCCCAGAGCGATCAGGAATGGAGTGACCCGGTGAACCACCATGGCCAGAACCAGCCCGGTAATCCAGAAGCGCCAGTCCAGAAGCTTCCCCCGGTCAGTCAGCAACACCAGGAGAAAAATCGCCGGCATGATTAGAAAGATGGTCATATGAATTCCGGTGGACAAAAGGGCCAGATAGGCTATCAGGATCAGAAGCTTATCTCCGCCGGGAGTCGTTCGACGATCCATCCAAAAAAGCGCCAGAAGCAGAATCAACATCATAAGAAACATGGACAGGCCGTACACCTCAGTCTCCACCGCATTCGACCAGAAGGTCATGGAGAAGGCCACGAAGAAGCTCCCCACGATTCCTCCTGCGTAGCGTCCCAGTCTCAGCCACAGGCTCTGATCGTCCTTGCCCCATCTGCTGGTCAGTTTTACGATCACGAGGTAGGACAACCACACCGCCAGCGCCGAGGTTACAGCTGAGATCAGGTTAACCCTGGCCGCAATCTGGTCAAAAAACGGAATAATGCTGAATATCCGCCCTATGGCTATGAAAAGCGGGCTTCCCGGGGGATGAGGGATACCCAATATGTAGGAGCAGGCAATGAACTCTCCACAGTCCCAGAAGGAGACCGTGGGGGCCATCGTCCTGAGATACACACCCAAACTTAGCAAAAAAACGAACAGCGAAATCAGAAGGGAAACCCGATCCTGCTTTTCGTACCACTTGCGAAAGCTTTCCGCCACTGTTACTCTCCCAAGTTTCTCTTCAGGGTATGCATGGTTTGATGCACATCGAACAAGTAGCATAATATAGCCACATTCCCCCTGTTGTCAATTTAAAAACAAGCACGGTCGTCCGAGACAAGCTCGGACGCTACAACTATCGCTCCCTACGCCAGGCCAGCCGCAGCAATGATCCCGTCCCTTGATGGGAGGGGCCAGGGGAGGGTGCTGCAAATCGCTTCGCGTTAAACATGTCGTCTACATCTATGCCACGTGTCGATCAGAACACGGAAACCTTTCTTATACCGAAAATGGTTAAGGTATCCACAAAAATATCCGAAAAACACTACAAGGGGATGGAGACTTCTTAACCCAAAAGGAGGAGCTATGCTTATCTGGTGCTCAGTACTTCTGTTTCTGGGTATCGCGGCCTTTCTGGATTCCATCTTCGCTTTCGGCGAGATATTCAGGAAAGTCAATTCCGTCCTGTTCATGCTGGTCTCTCTGGGGCTTCTGGTCAGAACCAGCACCAAGATTAGGCTTGCCCAAAGAGAGAACACCCAAGAGAAGATCCAGGAGCTGCAAGCCCAGATCGTGGAGTTGACCGGAAACCAGCCCCACGAGGAGAAGGTCGGGACCTCCAACTGACCGTTTCGGAAGTGCCATCAGATCGAGTCTTGAATTGCCGTGAATCCGCAGGCTATCCTGAGGAAGGGGGGGATATTTCTGCCTTCAGTTCCCTCAGCCTGTCTCTCACCTGGTCCACATAGACCGAACGATCGTACTCCTTCAAAAGCTTCTGGTATGCCTCAATGGCTTTATTCCTGTCGTTGAGGTGATAATTGTACAAATCCCCGACCATCATCTGCGCCTGGGGGCAGAGAAAGCTTTGGGGGTATTCTTCTAACAGCTTGTTCAGAGCTTTCAGGGACTCGGAATATTTCTTTTCCTCTTTATATATCTTCGCTTTTTCCATCTGCGCCAGGTCAGACAGCTTCTCTGCTTTGGCTGAGATCAGCCCGTCCAGCTTGGAGATGGCAGACTCGGTTTTCCCCTGAGCTTTCTCCAGCAGGGCCTCGGCAAACGTGGCGAGTAGAGGCCTGTCCAAATCCTGGTGCTCGCCGATCAGGATGGTTCGCTCCAGGCTGTTGTTCACATAGAAGCCTTTGGGGAAATCCGCTATCACCCGGTTATATCCTTCCAGGGCTGCCTCGAAGTTGCCCTCAAAGAACGCAATCTCGGTCAGCTTGTATTGAATCTCCTCCATCTTCGGCTCTGCTTTGGGATCTCTTGAGGCTCCGGTCAGAAGAGTCTGAGCGCTGTCCAGATCCCGTTTCGCTATCATGCAGTCGCCCAACCTCACCAGGGCGTCAGCATAAAGGGCAGAACCCTGCAGGCGTTGCACCACATATTCATAGCGCGGAAATGCGTCCTCTGGCTTTCTGAATTGGAAAAGATTGATCTCCCCGATCTGGAAATAGGCGTACGCAATCTCATCGGTAAAAGGAGCTTGGTACTTGTCTATTATCCCCTGGTAAGCTCTGATTGCATCGTCGAACTTTTCCTGTCCCTGGTATGAGCGCGCTATGTACAACTCTGCGGCCGCGGTAACGTCTTCGGGAGACTGCACCGAGAGAAGATACTGGCTGGATTTTATGGCCTGATCATACAGCCCCTCGTTAAGGCATCTCTGGACGAACGTCAGGATGAACCTTCCCTGGGCTTTGGAAAGCTCGTCCACCGTCTTGTAAGACTGGAATGCACCGTCCAGATCATGCCTCCTGAAGGACAGGTCTCCGATCAGCTTATGAGAATACCTGTCACGCGGATTTTTGGTGATCCTCTCACTTAAAGCCAACTCGATCTGATCCAGAAGCTGGTCGGTTTCGATCATCCGGTTGATGCGGTCCTCCACCAGGTCGAACTTGGTGGAATCGGTGCCCATGAAAAGGAAGTACTCATCCACCGCCTGCTTGTAATCGAACAACTGCTCATACAGCCCGGCAAGCTCCAGAGCGAAGACGTTGGCCACGTCCATCTTCATCCGGGCCAACTTATATGTATCCATAGCTTCCGATCTCAAGCTGTTTCTCAGATACACGTTAGCCACTTCCTGGTAAGAAAACTTCTGGTCGGGCACAAGCTCGATGGCCCGGTTCAGGTTCTGTTTGGCTTCCTCCATCCGCTGAGTTTGCAGGTATACGTTGCCAAGCTGGGTATAGAGCTGCCAGTCATTGGGCGCGCGGGAGATGTCCTCTTTGATCATGCCCTCTACCTTATCATATTCCTTGAGGGAAAGCAATGCGTCTTTAAGAAGCTCGCGCAGTTCCCTCGTCTCGCCATAGACGTCTATGAGCTGACTTATTATTTTGACCGCCTCTGCAGGCTGACCCACCCGCATAAGCTCCCTTGCCAGGTCCATGTTGATGCGAAGCTTTTCCGGCACCTGCGCCGAGGCAAAAGACAAGAAGCAGAAAAGCAGAATGAACAAGAAGACAAGCGACAACAACTTTCTCATAAGCTGACCCAACCCTCCAATTTTATATGTATTATACGCCCCCGGGCCAGAAAAGAGAGAGTTTTTGATTGTCGCCGCAAGCGACAGACCAACCCAATTACCGGAAATCACGGCTGCAGGATAATGTCAACCTCGCCAATCTTGGGAGTTTTGTCGCCGAACAGATGCGTTTGAGTCGGCTTACGGAAGGGTTGCGTCAACACCGTTAAGTTCTTTTCGGGAAAAACCGCTTGCAGCACGTCTATGGTCGTGTCGTATGTAAACTGGCGGCCGTCGGTGCGCACGTAGACTACACCATCCTTTCGTAAAAGCCGGGAAGCCTTTTGAAACACCCCATTCAGCAAATTACGGTATTCAGCACGATCACCAAAGCGACCACTGTATCTTCCGGGACTGGCAACGGGCACAGGCGAGAACCCGAGCAGCCACAGGCGGAGCCACTGATCATAATGATAGTTTGTGACGCCATAATAGGGCGGCGACGTGAACAGGAGGCGAACGGGTCTCTTGCTAAAGCCGCCCAGCGACTTGGCAACGCGGCGAAGGACTCTGTTTGAGTCGCCTAAGTAGACCCGGCTTTTGGACCGCTTGGGAGGTCCTTTGGCGAACCGCCACCTTATCCTTTTCTGCATGAATTGCGCGGGGTCGATGTTGGGAGGCAACATTTTTCGAGCATTCCACCAGGATATAGCATACGGAGGAGACATAGACTTCGTCTGCCGCATCTGATTCGACAATGAATCCCCACGCTTTCCATGAAGATAGACAAGCAGCAACGCCATTGTAGTCCAGTCGACAGTGCGCCGTCGCCAATCCAGTTGAGCCCGCGCAGCAACAAGGAACTGCCTCACCCGCAAGCTGAAACAGCGCTTGAAGAAAGGCGGCAGGTTTTTCGCCTCTTCAGAATACGCCGGGGATTGCGAAGCAAACTGATCTATTCTCTGGCTTACGGAATCTTCTTTTGCCGCCCGGAGTTTAGCCTTCGCGTAAACCCAACCCACCGGATTGACCTCGATTCCAACGCCGATCCGCCCTTGGGCCGCCGCACTAAACACCGCCGTGCCCCGTCCTGCAAAAGGGTCGAGGACTACATCCCCGGGTTCTGTATACTGTTTCACAACCGAATCGGCAAAGCTCGCGGGAAACATCGCGTAGTAGGGGCCCACTCCAGCCCAACGACTTTCTGCGCTGTCATATTTCCTAGCCTTATCCCGCATCCTAGTCTTCTCCGAGAAGCGCTTTCGCAAGCTGCTGAAGCACCTTGGCGCCCAGACGGAGAGGAATAGCCGCATGCGCATGCGCGGATACCAGAGGTGCTAAGGCGTTAGGATAGCGAGAGGAGACCAACTTGTCAAGTAAGGAACACATGGTGCCAAACTGAGGATAGAGGCCGATATCTTCAGACTTGAGTGTGTCCTGTTCGTCACTAAGGAACGGAAGATTGGCAACGATGCGGGCGCCTGAGTGTGTTTTGTAAAAGAACTTGCGTCCAAAGTAAGTATCTTGACCATAACGTTTCAGGCTGGCCGATTGCTGGATTCGCTCCTTTATGTAGCGGTCCGAGAGAAGCATGTAATTCCCAGGGGAAAACAGCAGTTGTCCCGGCGTCTCTGTCTGATCTATCTCATCAAAATGAGCTACGAACTCTCCCGTTTTTTCGATCCCCAGGATGATAAGATCATTGCCCGTCTCTGCTTGCACCAACGAATTGATGCGTTTTAGCTCAAAGCTTATGGCTGCGCTGAGCCATGCCGGAGGCCCAAAAATCGCGAGCGGACCGTCAACAAAGAAGGCAAGCTTATCCATTCGATCGAGCAGACGCCGCCGTTCGAAGCACCGCAGAAGATGGATTAAGAGAATTCGAGCCCAGACCTCCGTTACCAGACCAAACGCTTCGCCGTTCGAGCCAAAATCTCGATATCGTTCATGAATGCGAAGGGCATCAGTTGAGAAAACAGGATGCTTGCACTTGTCGCAAACGGCATGTCCCTCGGTAATGACCAGACGCCCGTCGCATCCATCTGACTCTGAGTACGGACACTTCGGCGGGCTGCTTCTAGGCTTCAAGGCCAAGAGAGCCTCGTATGTGTCGATGAGGGGAATCCCCTCCTCTTCGTCCACCACCACATTGCGGAAATGATCGTAAAGCTCTTCCCTAAACGAAGCGGAAGCCGACGTTTGTCTGCGGGTAACGACATTGGTACCGGGGAAGGCGGCATCTATGGTAGCGGCTTCTTCGGTCTCTCGCATCCTCTGCGGATCAGCCGGACGATTCGCGTCCAGTTTGCTCACCAAAGCAAGGTCGATAAGTACGCTAGCCACGGTGCAGTATCCTATCTTGGCCCCGGGATAGCCGGTTCGCACGTCAACCTCAGCCCTGCTCCCGTCGATAGCGAGAATAAACTTGGGCAACTCGTGGACCGGCGGAGGAGCCGGGGGGGGAGGCGCGAGAGTTTCATCGATGCGTCGTTTGTGAACCTTCGCGCGACCCAGAAGCTCCTTCACCCGCTCAGACT